>Ga0209164_1000012_pt1:0-75000 | contig 543519 bp, 472 predicted proteins | sample MTBNYHSulfiMetaG_FD_187458 | JGI IMG/M metagenome (GOLD analysis project Ga0209164, IMG submission 187458) | Enrichment culture microbial communities from rom New York Harbor, USA that are MTBE-degrading - MTBE-NYH (New York Harbor Sulfidogenic)... | ecosystem: Environmental > Aquatic... | reverse complement strand
ACTCAAGAAAGGCAGTTTCAAACGCACTTCCCGGGTTAAGCCCAGGGCTTTCACGCCTGACTTGCCAAACCGCCTGCACGCCCTTTACGCCCAGTAATTCCGAACAACGCTTGCACCCTCCGTATTACCGCGGCTGCTGGCACGGAGTTAGCCGGTGCTTCCTCCAGTGGTACCATCAAACCCATCGAGTATTAATCGAAAGGCCTTTTTCCCACTTGACAGAGCTTTACGACCCGAAGGCCTTCTTCGCTCACGCGGCGTTGCTGCGTCAGGGTTTCCCCCATTGCGCAAAATTCCTCACTGCTGCCTCCCGTAGGAGTCTGGACCGTGTTCCAGTTCCAGTGTGGCTGATCATCCTCTCAGACCAGCTAACCATCGTCGCCTTGGTAGGCCATTACCCTACCAACAAGCTAATGGTACGCGAGCCCATCCCTGAACGGCAACTTTCATGAAGAGGTCACCTTTAATTCCAAGAGCCTAAGCTGATGGAACCACATCCGGTATTAGTCCCGCTTTCGCGGGGTTATCCCGGTTTCAAGGGTAGGTTACCCACGCGTTACTCACCCGTGCGCCACTTTACTCTCTAACACTCAGTTGCCTGAGTGTCGGATTTCTCGTTCGACTTGCATGTGTTAGGCACGCCGCCAGCGTTCGTTCTGAGCCAGGATCAAACTCTCCACTTAAACTTTGGAGGGCTTTGAACCCTTTTTTTATTCAAGGACCTACACAACATCACTATTTAGTTTTCAAGGAACAAAAGATTAAATGCAATCTTTGTAATCTAAGATATTCACCTGCACATGTCAAGAAATAAATGATGAATTATTTTGCCTGTGAATCTCACACGAAAAGATATTTATACATCCCTTTTTTTAGCATGTCAACAACTTTTTTCATCATAATCAAAAAAAGTCACTTTTCTATCTGACAATTTCGGAGACAGGGACAATGTCAACCTCACGTCTCAGCCTGCGTTGATATTTTGAAAGCATTTCAACCGTTTCGCAGTATGGGTGTCCAATCCCGATGGCGGCACCCGACTGCCTTGCGAACCTGAGCAGACGTTCCATCTGGTTGCATATTACATCAGGATCGGTGTTGTTGTCCAGAAAAACCGTACGTTGGGCCGCTCGAACCCCCATTTTTTTTGCTTGTTCAAAGCCCACGGTTCCGTTTGTGGTGCGGCTGTCAATAAAGAAAAGGTCCCTGCGCTTCAATTCTCGGAGAACCAACGACATTTTTTCTCGGTTTTCCGTGAATGACGACCCCATATGGTTGTTTACCCCTCGTGCACCGGAAACCTGTCCCAGGTTCCTATCCAGAATTTCCCTGATTTCATGATCATTCATCGAGAGGAGCAACGCCCCCGGCCCCGGATTTACACATGGATAGTCCTTAGGTTCCATGGGCTGGTGCAAAAGGATCTCGCATCCTTTCCGAGTTGCTTCTCGCACCATGACATCTGTGAATGGAGCACACGGAAGGATCGCGAGGCTGAGCGGCAGATCCAATTTGATGAGTGAGAGGTCCAGATCGTGATGGTGGCCCAGATCATCAATAATAATGGCAACCTTAGGTCGGCAGTCTCCCCGGAGACCTCTTCCGGGCCGCGGCCTGTGGGTGGCATCTGTGTTCCTTTTTACGCCCGCCCCATGCTTTATGGCCGGTTGGTTTTTCCCGGAGCCTACCGGACAAACCGTGATGCCTGTGAATTCAATGAACACATATATGCAGATTAGGATGGAACAAAGAAATAATGCCGGCAGCAGAAAAAAGAGAAAAAGGTGTTTCCTTTTCATTCACAGAGGGTCCGAACGGCCATCTAAAGGCCTGTCAAGACCAAACCTCCTCGTATTCCCTCCTTGCCTGCTCCGGGATCGATTATCAGGATCCGGGCTGGATCTTTGAGAAAACGCTCCAGCTTTTTAAAAGCTGCAAGGCCTGACGGACCTGGTTATCCTTTTCAAGAAGCATCTTAACCTTTTCATCTTTTTCCTGGCGTGATCCCTCTTCAGGTGTCTTCGTTGAATTGTCCGTTTCCAGGGGCATGTGTCCCCGCAGGTTTTCTTCTCGGATAAAATGGGGAGAGATTTTCTCCGCTTTTTCATCGGGAGTCAAAAAGGGAATTTCAATATCCGGCGTGATCCCGCTTGACTGAATCGATTTACCGCTTGGGGTGTAATACCGGGCGGTCGTCAGGCGCAGACCGGAACCATCAGAGAGGGGCAGAATCGATTGGACCGAGCCTTTGCCAAACGTCCGGGTGCCGAGGATGATGGCCTTTTTATTGTCCTGTAAAGCCCCTGCCACAATTTCTGCAGCACTGGCGCTTCCCCCATTGACCAGGACAATGATGGGATAGTTTCGTTGCTTTTTGTCCCTATGTGCAGTGGCCTGAATGTTGTGGGCATTCTCTCTTCCTTTGGTGCTGACAATGACGCCCGAATCGAGGAAAAGTTCGGAAACATCTATAGCCTGAGAGAGAAGCCCACCGGGATTGTTTCTGAGATCAATCACCAGGCCCTTCAACGCGCCGCCTTTTTCCAGTTCATCGAGGGCTGATGACAGATCCTCAGCCGTGTTGCTCTGGAAATTAGTGATACGGATGTATCCGATATCCGGTTCAAGGGAGTAGCCCCTGACGCTCTTCAGAGGAATCACCCCCCTTGTTATCGAGAACTCCAGCGGCTTATCTGTCCCTTCGCGTGCGATGGTTAAGTTGATTTTGGTCCCTTCAGTGCCCCGGATCTTCTTTACCGCCTCAATGAGGCTCATGTCATGCGTGGACTGTCCCTCCACCATAATAATCTTATCTCCCGCCTTAATTCCCGCCTCATAGGCCGGTGTCCCTTCAATAGGGGAGACAACGGTCAAAATCTTGTCCCTGACTGTAATTTCTATCCCGATTCCGGAAAAACTCCCTTTGGTTTCCGTCATCAATTCGTCGTATTCTTCTTTTGTCATGAAGGATGAGTGGGGATCCAGACTTTGGACCATCCCCTGGATGGCCCCGTAAATCAGCTTCTGAGAATCCTGGGGCTCAACATAGTTTTTTTCCACCTGTCTGAGCACTTCGGTAAAGATTTCGATGTTTTTGTAGACATCTTGTGTGTCAGCTTCAACATGGGAACCGTTGCTGTTAAAAAACAGGAGGCCTCCCACAAAGAGGCATATCAGGGTGATATTTGTGATGTGTTTCCTTTTGGGAATGAACATGTTTTACTCCTTGGCAATGTCATTGTTTCCGGGGGCGAAAAACTCATTGGGGGTTCAGCCATTCTTGAGGGTTTAGGCCTTTTCCCGCCCTCCTGATTTCAAAGTAAAGCCTCCCCCCTGAGACGCCATTCGCACCCACCTGGCCGACCACCTCTCCCTCTCTTACGACCTCTCCTTCGAACTTGTTCCTTGCTGAGAGGTTGGCGGAGACACTGAAGAAACGCGAGCCATGATTGATAATGACAAGTTCGCCATAGCCCTTCACTCCACCCGAAAAGGCAACTCGCCCGGGAAAGATGGCGGTTACCTCAGAACTCGGGGGCCCTTCAATAATGATACCTTTATGTGTTCCAAGCCCTGCCGATTGGGGGAGCTCATGTCCTTTCAGCACCTTTCCATTCATCGGGTAAGGGAGTTTACCCTTAAAATCCTCAAAATGACAAGACCGATTTGTTTCATAAATGTCTTTTTTTTCAATATCGATGAGGGTCTGCTTCAACCCCTCTGCAGCAGTCTCCAATTCCTGGACGGCTGTTTCGTAGAATTTCTTTTCCTGGTGTATGTTTACCAGAAGAAGGACCTTCTCCTCAAGCTCCCTCTTCAGCGACTTCAGGCGGGCCTCCTCTTTCATGTTTGCATCCTTGATTTCGTTCAGCCTCGCTTCTGTCTTGGAAATCGCGTTCTGCTGAGCGTGTGCCTGTTCTGCAGCCCTGATCAGGGCGGTTCTGTCTTGTGCCATGACGACGCTAAAATATTTGACTCGCCTCAAAAAGTCGGTGATATCCGTCACATCCTTCAAAGCCTTCACATATCCGATCCTCGCATGTTTATAGAATTCCACCAGCTTCTTAGAAATCTTGTTCTGTGCCTCCATTGACAGCTGCTCCAAATGCAACAGATTCCCCTTCAGAACGTCGACTTCTGTCCTTGCGTGACGAATTTTCAGGTTCAGCTCATTGATCGCACATCTCTTTTCCGCCACCTCCTGATCGAGACGGGCCAGTTCGAGTAATATATTCTTCTCCCTGGAGCCCAGTATGTTGAGTTGCTCCCTTTCCCTTGAGAGCTTGCTCTCAATTTTTCTTATCTCTTCCTGATTCTGCCCAAATGGGGGGGTTGCACGGGTATAAGAGGGCACTGCCAGGATGGTAAACCCGAATATGAGGCTGAATAGAATCAGATTGTTTCCCAGTGATAAACAGATCTCTTTCATCATATGTCAAATGAAGCGGCCGATAGCGATAAAACTCCCGATGATCCCCAAGACCATGCTCAAGGAAAAGGCCAACACCATATATTCCACCGGAAGGAAGACGAACTCAAGGGGCGCAGGTCCTATGAGATAGATCTCTTTTGAAGAAAAAGCGAGATAGCCCAAAAAAAGCGACACGATTGCCAGGCCCCCCCCCAGGATGCCCTGGATCATCCCTTCCAACAGGAAAGGCAGTTTGACAAACCAGTCTGTGGCCCCTACCAGTTTGAGTATCTCAATCTCATCCCGGCGTGAATAGATCGTCAGTTTGATGGTATTGGTAACGATGAAGACGACGCACAGGCATAACAGGCCGCCGATGATGTATCCCATCAGCCTGACGACCTGAAGGAACCCTTCGAGTCTCTTCAGCCATTGCCTGCTGTGTTGAACATCTTCTACGCCGTCCAACGCCAGCAGTTGCTCTTTTATTTCTTCAGGATGGATGTCGTCTGTCCCCGCATTTTCGAATATAACCTCATAGGATGCGGGGAGGGGATTGTGTGCCAGCCTTTCCAGGAATCCGGCCTCCTCGCCCAAAGCGGCCTTCAAATCATGCATTGCCTCCTCTTTAGAAATGAATCGTCGGATTCGTGCTTTGGGCAGCGCCCTGATAAAGGAGTCAATCTTATCCCTCTTATACGCACTGGTCCCGTCTTTCAGATAAATCGACATGGAGAGGGCGCTCCCCCATTGCCGCAGCCAGTTGTTGAGGTTACCGAAAAGGAGCAGAAATGCCCCTAAAATCAATAGACACGCAACGATCGTACCCAGGCTCAGAATATGAACGGTCAGATTCCTTCTCATATTCAAGAGCGCCTGTCTTAAAAAATAGAACCTCAGCCCTATCACCATGTATCCCCGGAGATGTTTCCTCGATTCAAAATGATGGTTCTACACTGGGCGCCCTCCAGCAACTCGCGACTGTGGGTGGCAATGACGACAGTGGTTCCCCTCTGATGGATGCCTTTGAATAGCCCCATGATTTCCCGTGTCAGATCCGGATCCAGATTCCCGGTCGGTTCATCGGCCAGGAGAATCAGGGGATCTTTTACGATGGCCCGCGCAATGGCGACCCGCTGTTGTTCTCCCCCGGACAGGGAAAGGGGGTAGGCCTTTTCCTTTTCGGCCAGACCGACCAGTCTGAGTGTCTGATGGGTCTTCTTTTTTACAATTTTGGGTCGAATGCCCGTCACTTCCAGCGCAATGGCCACGTTTTCAAAGACCGTTTTATTGGGCAGCAGCTTGAAATCCTGGAACACGAACCCGATCTTCCGGCGCAGAAGATCGAGATTGGACCTGCTGATTCGGTTGAGGTTGATGGCGTTGATGAGGATGTGACCGGTGGCCGGTTTTTCGGCTCCGAAGATCAGCCTGAGGAGCGTCGTCTTTCCTGCTCCGCTCGGTCCGGTAACGAAGACAAATTCGCCTTTGCCGATTCTCAGGTCGATATTATTCAGGGCAATGTTGGGACCGAATTTTTTGGACAGATGAAACAGTTGAATCATGAGTTATCACCGGCCGTTCGTTATCAGACGCCTGGCGGCCATAAAGCTCAACGGTCCAACGGATCCAGCAGGGCTGCGGCAATCGTTTCAGACGCTAATACTCTCCCATAGCCCTCTGCAGATTGGCTGTGGCCAGATGGTACTGAAAGAGGGCATTGAAGTGAAATACCCTTGCGCTGGTCAGATATCTCTGAGCATCCAGCACCTCAGTGGAGGTGGTTACCTGGGCTTTGTACCGCTCCTGGCTCACCCTCAGATTTTCTTCTCCCTGCTCGACCGCCTTGGCCGTGATGGGTATGTTCGCTTCTGCTGTCTGTATGTTCAGCACCGCATCTTTGATCTGAAGCTCAATGTTTTCTTCCAGTTCCATCTTGGTCTTCAACAGCTCATTCTTGACGCTTTCCTGTTGCTTGACTGCATAATATGTTTTTCCCCATTCCCAGAAGGTCCAGGTCAACCCGACGGCGGCCTGCCAGTTGCTCTCCTCGAGACCGCTCCCTCCAGACACGGACGGGGTGTCGCCTTCCTTTATATAATCCCACGTGAACGCAACCTCGGGATAGTTTTTGCTCTCGGTGTATACAATCCTCTGGTCCGTCTGAAGCAGATTGTTTTCGATAAGCTTTACCTCCGGCCGGTTTTTGAGCGCCCTTTCAAGGTATTCCTGAAAGTCCCCGACCCGGGGTTCATGGACCTTGATATCGACCACATCCACCTCGGCGCTGACAGGCCTGGACAGGACGGCATTGAAATTGGCCCGGGCCAGGCGGGCGTCATTCTGCGCCTTGATCAGGTTATGTTTCGCATTGCCGGCTTCCACCTCGGATTGGAGAAGATCGTTTATCGGTATCATCCCCACCTTGTAGAAATTGCGTGCCACCTCGGCATGGGACTCCAATGCCTCGAAGGCCTTCTGGGCGGTTTCCACGGCCATGTCTGCGGTAAGGATGTTGAAGTAGGCCCCTTTCACCTTGAGGGCGAGGTCCAGTTTCTCCAATTCAACCTGCAGGTCGGACTCGTCGATGCCCAGTTCCGCAAGCCTGTAGGCGCTGATCAGAGCAAAGCCTGTAAAGATAGGCTGTTTGATGGTCCCTCTCCATTCATAATTGTTCAGGCTGCCAACATCAAACTTCTGTCCCTCAATATCAGTCGTCCTAAGCGACCCGTATCTGGAATAACCATACGATGTGCTCAATTTGGGCAGAAATTCGGCCCTGGCCTGATTTTTAGCGTAGGTCGCCTGCTGAATCTTTTCCTCCTTTGCCTTGAGTCTCCAGTTATTGGCCAATGCCTCCTTTACAGCCTCATCCAGGGTGTAGACCTTTTTCCCACCAGCGAGCCCGGATCCGGGAAACAAAAACACGGAAACGGCGAAAAGCAGACATCCGGAAATCAGCCAATTTTTGACCTTCATGTTTTCCCCTCCATATTCCTTTTTAATCGTTGGATATTCATTAAAACAGAGCATGGCAGATGTCAATGTAAACATTAAGGCGTTTCATGGGCCTGCCTGCGGCTACAAAGGGATTGGAGAAGTATTTGATCTTGTTAGAGTGGCCTACCCAAACCCGCATTTGACCGATGCTATTATGGATGATGCTGCGATAAGTCACATATATCGCCATTCGAGTGATTGCTTCCATGGTTAACGGTCTGATAATATGCAATTTTTGAATTGCTGAATCCCTAAGTTCATGTAAAAGCAAATTTGTAACGTGACAGATATCTGAAAGGGAGAAGTCGCTCTGCCTCTGCATAAATAATTTGATATAATGGATGGGACTATGGTAATTTTAAACCTGATCAGAAGGAATGAGATCCTCCGGGTGAGATTTAGGCGAGAAAGGGTTTTGAGATGAACAGCCCGTTTAGACGTAAGGCCTTGTTTCTTGTACTGTTGTTGCTGTTGATCAGTGCGATCAGTGCGATTGCCATACACCGCGTTATACAAAGGGCGGAAGAAAAATCCGGTCTCAGGAGCACGGCGTATGAACCTCTGGGTGTTCGCTGCATACGGACCGTACGAGGGCCGATTCACGCCTTGGTCTTCGGTGAAGGCACGGCCAGAGCAGTTCGGCGTGAATTCCTCACCTTTGAGCATCCCGGCAAGGTGACCTATGTCAAAACGGACAAGGACGGGCTCCCCATCAGCGAAGGAGCTCGGGTGAAGGGACCGCAGCCGGGTCAGCAGCTTGGCGAACTCCTGGCATCTGTGGATAAACGGCAGCACATCGAGGAGTTGAAGGTGGCGGGATCGGGCCTGGTGGAGTCCAAACAGCAGGTGGCGGTGGCCAGGGCCCAGATTGCCCAGGCAGAGGCCGAGCAGAAGCTGGCCATGGAGAATTACAAGCGCAAAGAGACCCTCTACGGGGTCAAGGCGATCTCGAAATATGAGCTGGATGTGGCCCGCACCAACCTTAAGACCTCGGATACCGCGGTCCAGTCGGCGCATGCACAGCTTGAGTCTGCCCAGTCAGGCGTGAAGGCTGCCGCGGCCCGCATCAACCAGGCCCGTCTCCCCATGGAGCGGAGCAGCATCTATGCCCCCTTTGACGGAGTCCTCACCTATGTCAATATCAAGCAAGGAGATTATTTTGCCGCCAATCTGGTGGATCTCAGCAGCGAGGAGGCGCTTCTTCGGACCATCCCGATGGTCATTATCGATCCGGATCAGTTTGAAGTGACCCTCGAACTCCCTTATTTTGAAGGGGTCCTGGCAACGCCGGGACAACCGGCCCTGATTATGACCTCGGCCCATATGTTCCCATCCGTCGCTGATCTGAATGTGGATGGGCCTCTCCACGAGGGAATGGTCCGGGGCGCTGTTTTTTCGGTCAACCCGGCGGTCAGCCCCGGCGGACGGTCCATCCAGGTCAAGGTCAGGACGGACAAAGGGTCGCAGGGCATTCGGGATGGTATGTTTGTCACGTGCTGGATCGTTGTGGACGAAAAGGCCGACGCCGTTGTGGTCCCGTTTGATGTCTTCATCTACCGGCAGAACAAGCCCTATGTGTTCAGGGTCGATCAGGCCGGAAAACGGGTTGAACAAATAGAGGTTGTCGAAGGCATTTCAGGCCTTTCCATGCAGGAGATCCTGCAGGGGGTGAGCGAAGGCGAGCTGCTTGTCACAGACGGTCGTCATCGTCTCAGCAACGGGGCTCCTGTAGACGTCATCGAGGTTGTCGGAGAAAAAACAAATTGAACGAGAACCCTTCCCTGCAACCGAAGGATGAGGCCGAACCCTCGGCCCTTGCCCGCTTTTTCCTGATCCGACCTGTCTTTGCCATCCTTTTTACATGCATGCTCGTGATCTCGGGTGTGATGGCCTATCAGTCCATTGTGAAGGAGGCGGCCCCCGATCTCGCCATTCCTCAGGCCACCATTGAAACGGAATGGCCTGGCGCCGACCCGGAAACCATCGAAAAGCAGATTACCAATGAGATCGAAAAAAAGATCAAGTCGATGAAGGGGCTGAAACGGATCCGCAGCGCATCCTTTGATTCATTCTCGGTTGTTGCAGTGGAGTTCCGTTCGGATGCTGACCTGAACGAATCGATGCAGATATTGCGGGAAAAGGTCCGGGATGCGGAACCTGACCTTCCGCGGGATGCCAAGAAACCCAAGATCGAGCAAGTCTCGGTCGACGATACCCCCATTCTGACCATCACGCTGTTTGGCGAACTGGATACGGCCATCCTGGGAAACGCGGCCAAGTATCTCAAGGATCGGATCGAAAAGGTCGCCGGGGTCAAAAAGGTCGAACTCGGCGGGAGGCAGAAGGAGGTGGTCTGGATCCAGTTGGATCCTGCACGGCTGGTTTCCCTTGGGATATCCCCCACCTCGGTGCGCGACAAGATACAGGCTGCGAACCTGGACATGCCGTGGGACCGGATTGAAAGCGACGAGATCGGCGCAGTCGTAAGGCTCTATGGCCGTTTTAGAGATGTCCGGGACCTGGGCGACCTTCCGGTGGCTCGAATGGGTTCGGGACGCGTTGTGCGCCTGAAGGAAATTGCACGGGTCCGCCGTGATCTCGAAAAGGAGACCTCACGGGTTGCCGTCGCTTGGAAGGGCTCACCCTATGAACGGGCCGTCGACGTATCGGTGATGAAGGTCCCCGGAGTGGATACCCTCAAGACCATCGAGCACATCAAGGATCTTCTCGAGGAGGAGTCGCAAAGCCCCAACCTCCCCTACGGCCTCAAGCATCAGATTACCTCTGATCAATCGGACTTTATCTGGGAAAAGCTGCGGGACGTCTTTAACAACGGCTGGCAGGCCATGCTGTGCGTCTTTGTGGTCCTTTTTTTCATGCTGTCTTGGCGGGAGGCGCTCGTTGCCGGGCTGTCGATCCCCGTTACCTTCTTAGGGGCCTTGTGGATGGTGTCCGTCCTCGGGTATTCCCTCAATGAAATGGTTATTATCGGAATGGTCATCGCTCTGGGACTCTTAGTGGACGTCTTTATCCTGATGATGGAGGGGATGCACGACGGCATTTTCCGCGAGGGCCTGACCTTTGACCAGGCGGCAGTGAAGACCGTAAAGACCTACGGCCTGCCGGCCTTTGCCGGGCAGGCCACCACCATCCTGGCGATGGCGCCCCTCTTCGGGATCGGGGGCATCGATGGAAAGTTCATTCGAATCATCCCAGTGACTGCCATCTGCTGCCTGGTGCTGAGCTTTCTCATCGCCCTGATAGTGGACATCCCTCTTTCCCGCGCCGTCTTTTCCACAGCCAAAAAGGGCGCCAAGCCGAGTCGCATCGACCGGCTGACCGAGGTCTTTTCCAGCAGGTTGTTCGCGTGGAGTATGAGGACCACGGTCCGAAATAAATGGACCGCCCTGTTGTGCGTCGGCATTACCGTAGCCCTGGTTATCCTGTCCATGACCGGAATGGGCCTCGTCCCAAGCCTCCTCTACCCCAAGGCCGACGGCAGAAACCTGGGGATCACCGTTGAACTGGCCCCCGGCGGCACGCTGGCCGTTTCCCAGAGAGCTGCCAATGAGCTGGGCAAGATCCTCCGTTCCAAGCCATACCTGGAGAGTGTGGTTGCATTTGTGGGGCAGAAAAGCCCCCTGTCGAGAAACTCCATCGGCGAATCCCTTGTGCCGTTCAAGGACCCTTCCTATGTGGGGTTTTCGTGTATTTTCACGAGGCTGGAACAGAGGGAAAAAATGGCTTTTCAGTATCTGGACGCGCTTCGGGAGGAGCTGACAGCCTCGCTGACACGCTATCCGGGGAGCCTGCTGGTCTTCACGCCGCAGACTGGCGGTTCCACCACCGAAGACCCGGTACAGATCCAGTTGGAGGGGGACGACATGGAACGGCTTCGGGAGATGTCTGTTCAGGTGCAGGCGGCCCTGACAGGGATTCCAGGGGCCTCGGATGTCCGCGACAACCTGGGTTCGGCACGACAGGATGTCAAGTTCCTCCCCAACCGGGAGGCCCTCGACTTTTACCAGATCGACCAGAATGATCTGGCCTATCAGATGCGGTTCGCCATGACCGATGATGAGGTGGGCAAGTTTCCCCTCGGGGGGACAGAGGAAGACATGGAAATCCGGATGGGAATGGCCTGGCCCAGCCGCAGGGGGTTGCCTGGAGGTCCGACGCAATTGGAAGAGGTCGCCCTGATACGACCATTCAAACCGAATGGAGAGACGGTCTCGATCTTTTCCATCCTGAACCCGGTGGTGGCCGAGGCCCCCCTTTCCATTACCCATCAGGGGGGGAGGCGAGCCGTGACCGTCCTGGCCAAGACCGAAAACCGCACGGTCAGCGAGATCCTGTCGGACCTGGAGCCTCAATTACAGAAGATGGAGGCAGACTGGCCATCGGGGTACGCCTATCACTTCGGGGGGGAGGCCGAGTCGGCCGCCGAGACCTATTCATCGGCCGGGAAGATGTTTGTGGTGGCCATCTTCCTGGTATTCGCTCTCCTCGCCCTCCAGTTCGGTTCCTTTACCCAGCCCTTTATCATCATGCTGTCGCTTCCCTTTGCCATGATCGGGACCTTCGGAGGGTTCTTTCTGGCATGGATTCCCTTTTCTTTTCCTGCCATGATTGGTATTATCTCCCTGGTGGGCATTGTGGTGAACGATGCCATCGTCATGATTGAGACCATGAACACGCACAGAAGGCATGGACTTTCGGTCAGGGAATCCGCTGCAAGGGGCGCGGCCGACCGGCTCCGGCCGATCCTGAGCACGACCATCACGACCGTCGTCGGGCTCATCCCCCTGTCCCTGAGCAATCCCATGTGGATGCCCCTGTGCAATGCCATTATTTTCGGCCTGATCTCGGCCACCTTGATCTCGCAGCTGGTCGTCCCGTGTCTCTATCTTTTGATGACGCCGGAAAAGACGGCGTCTTCTTTGAATGAAAGGAGCGCCGTGTCTTGAACCTGTTTTTTAGTGCGCATGGTTCTGGTTCCATAGCATTATATGAACTGTGATTGATTTTGGTCTGTCATGAATTCAACGGATGTTCACTCAAGGAGAAGGAAGAAAGAGAATGAAAAAACGTCGTATTGGCCTGGGAGGGAGTGCTCTGGTTGTGATGGCGGTTGCGTTCATGTTCGCGGCGGGTTGTGCCACGGCGCCGCCGGGTTCCGGTTTTCTCAAGGACTACTCGAAACTTCAAACAGATCCCGATGATGAGAGCCTCAAGTGGTGGGAAAAGGAAGGGGTTGACTGGAAGCGGTACAAAAAGCTCATGATCGATCCGGTGGTGGTCTATTTTCACCCGGAGGCAGAGAACCGGCAGATCGAGCCTGACGTCCTGAAAGAGCTGGCAGATTATTTCCGTAATGCCGTGATCAAAGAGGTCCAGGACACCTATCCCGTGGTAGAGGCCCCCGGGCCGGATGTCCTGCGGATTCGCGCCGCGATTACCGATCTGATCCCTGCAAACCCGTTTGTCAATATTATAAGCACAGCAGGAGCGGGCATTCCTGTAGATATGGGGGGCGCCTCCATGGAGGCCATGTTTCTCGATTCCACGACCCATGAGCTTTTGGGGACGGTTGTTGATTCCAAGAAGGGCACCCCTGTTGACATCAAGGGGTTCACGACTTGGGGCCATGCCAAGGGAGCCTTTAAAGACTGGGCGGAGTTGTTGAAAGAATCACTGGAGTATGAAACAAAGAAGTGAGGCCGTTTTCATCCAGGCAGAGACGGCGCTGCCTATGTTGACGTGTTCTTCAGTGAAGGATAAAGACCGGGTTCGAATCCTATGCTTTTTAACCCCTGTCGGCTGTAAACAAAGGAGACCCATTGAAAGCACTTCTTATTTATCCCGAATTTCCTGACACGTTCTGGAGTTTTAAGCACGCACTTAAATTCATTCACAAAAAGGCCGCGTTCCCGCCGCTCGGTCTGCTTACGATAGGCGCCATGCTGCCCAAGGACTGGACCCTGCGCCTCATGGATATGAATGTGACGGCAGTCCTTGAAAAGGATCTGAAGTGGGCCGACATTGCCTTTGTCAGCGGCATGTCCGTTCAGCGGCGTTCGGCCCGTGAGATTATCTCGCGGTGCAGGGAGGCGGGCGTTAGGGTCGTGGCAGGCGGACCCCTCTTCACCAGCGAGTATGAGGAATTCGATCAGGTGGATCACTTTGTGCTCAATGAGGCCGAACTGACGATGCCTCCCTTTTTGGCGGATTTTTCGCAGGGGGTTCCCGGGCGGATTTACAGGACAGCCGAATTCTGCGAAATCGGGGAGACGCCTGCCCCCATGTGGGAACTGGCGGACATGAAGCGATATGCGTCGATGAGTATCCAGTTTTCCAGAGGGTGTCCGTTTGACTGCGAATTCTGTAATGTGACTGCCCTGTTCGGACACAAACCCCGCATCAAGCGGGCCGACCAGATAATTGCGGAACTGGATGCAATGTATGGCCTGGGATGGAAGGGGCAGATCTTTTTTGTGGACGACAATTTTATCGGCAACAAGGGGTATCTCAAAAAACAGCTGCTCCCCGAATTGATCGAATGGCGAAGAGGGAAGCGAGGCATCCATTTCAACACGGAGGCCTCTGTCAATCTGGCCGATGACGTGGAGTTGATGGAGATGATGGTCGAAGCAGGTTTCGACACCGTATTCATCGGGATCGAGACCCCGGATGAGGGAAGCCTGGCGGAATGTAACAAAAAACAGAACAAAAATAGAGACTTGGTTGATACTGTCAAACGCATCCAGAGGGCGGGACTCCAGGTGCAGGGGGGCTTTATCGTGGGGTTCGACAACGACACCCAGTCTATTTTTCAACGTCAGATCGATTTTATTCAAAAGAGCGGCATCGTGACGGCCATGGTCGGTCTGCTCCAGGCCCCTGCAGGCACCAGGCTCTATGAGCGTCTGAAGCAGGAGGGCCGGCTCCTCGGTCATACGTCCGGGGATAATGTGGATGGCACAACAAATTTTGTCACTCGAATGGATCTGGATACGTTACACCAGGGATACAAGAAGATCATGCTCCATATCTATTCGCGGAAACACTACTATAAAAGGGTGAAGACGTTTTTGAGAGAATATAAGGCGCCAAAAATAGACATCCCGCTCAATTGGCAGAGCATCCTTGCCTTCCTCCGGTCCAATATCCGTCTGGGCATCATCGGCAGCGAGCGGCTGCAGTACTGGGGGTTGTTGTGGTGGACGCTTTTCAAGCGGCCCGCGCTCCTGCCATTGGCCATCACCCTGGCGGTTTATGGCTATCATTTCCGGAAGGTCAGCACATCCCATATCGTATGAGAGATGCGGCGTTAGGCGCAAGGCGTTAGGCTCAAGGCGCATCCCCTTATCCTGTGAAAGCGGCTTTCCAGCCGCGACTCCATGTCTCCGGCGCAGTTACCCCGTGAGAGCCCTGGAGAACCTGCATGGCAACCCGTGATGAGCCAAAGCGAAAATTCCAGAAGATGAGGCCTGTTCATACACCGATTTTCACTGACCAATAAAATGGAGACATAACCTGTGGCTTCTATTATGGTGGATCAAACAAAGTGCAACCGGGACGGGATCTGTGCTGCCGAGTGTCCGGGTCGAATCATTGAGATGGATGCGAAGAGCGGTTACCCTGCGCCAGCTCCCGATTTTGAAGAGATCTGCCTGAGGTGCGGACACTGTGTTGCCGTCTGTCCCACGGGCGCCCTGAGCCTTGACTGGCTTGGCCCTGACGAGTGCAGGGCCATCACCAAGGAATTGAGTGTGACGCCGGAGCAGGCCGAACAGCTTTTGTGCGGAAGACGATCCATACGGACATTCAAGAAAAAAAGGGTGCCCCGGCCGGTATTGAAAAAGCTCGTGGAGATTGCGTGTTCGGCCCCGTCGGCCAAGAATCAGCAGCCTTGGCACTGGGTCGTGGTAGAGGATCCTTCCGAGGTGCGGCGTCTGGCAGGCATGGTGGTGGAATGGGTCCGTGGGGTTATTCGGAGCGCCCCTCGGGAGGCGGAAGCGATGGGCCTCCCTCGGGTGGTTGCCTCCTGGGATGAAGGGTATGACCGCATCTGCAGGGGGGCGCCCCACGTCATCGTGGCCCACGCGGACAAAAACTGGCCTTTCAGCACTGAGGACTGCACCCTGGCCATGAGTCACCTGGATCTCTATGCCGCCGCCATGGGTCTCGGGGCCTGCTGGGCCGGTTACTTCTTCAAGGCGGTGAATGCCTATCCGCCCCTGTTCAAGGCATTAGACCTCCCTCCCGGTCACCTGGCATACGGAGCGATAATGATCGGTTACCCCAAATTCAGATACCGGCTCATTCCCCGCCGCGAGCCCCCGAGAATCACCTGGAAATAGTGGCCGTTCTCATGGCAAGATCTAAAATGCCTGGCCCGTTGCCATCCATAGCGCCGGTAGGCATTTTTTGTGCGTTAAAAGCGGCTCCGTTGAGGCTCATTGAGAGTGGATGGCGATCCAACTCCCGGTCAGTGCATTGGCTATCCGACAGAGATGGGGAAAAACAATTTTTTGACCATGAAATCATTTGACATTCACGCCAACTATCGTATTAAATAGCCACATGCCCCCGTAGCTCAGGTGGATAGAGCACCAGATTCCTAATCTGGGTGCCGTGCGTTCGAGTCGCGCCGGGGGCACCACAAAAATCAAGCACTTACGGCATATCGCTGAAAGTGTTTTTTTGTGAAAGGGCGATTTGGTACAACATTGGTACAAGATTTTTATTTCTGCCATAGAAAAAGCCTAATGAAAAAGGGGCGCCAAATCCCACCATCATGGGGCAACAAAAGACAACACTCGACCACAAACGGCAACACGCTTCGTGTGTGTGCGGCCTCCTGAGAATCCCCACGATGGACATTTGTCGTGTGGATCATCCCTGTGCATGGGGCAATCTGGCACGCAACGGCCCAACATCCCCCCACCACACACCCGGCATAGACAAAGAGCATCTTGCCACACCATCAGCATGGGGGCAACGGGGGCTATAGGGAATCCTTTTGTCCGGCATTTGGGCGGGGGTTCCTTCGCTTCCTGATTTAGGTCCCTAAATGGGTTCCCACTGCACTCTCTCTATCCCCGACGAGTCTCCGGTATGACAGGAACATTCAAGCCGATTCACATAACAATCTTTGTGAATCTCTGATAGTCTGCTCTTTATTCATTCCCGGTCTCTTGCGTAGATAATAGCCAAACCTGACGGAGACGTCATCTACAAAGGCCACCGCCAAAGCCCATCGAATACAGAATAGATTATTCTGTTTTCCAACTTCCCGGGTCGGATAATTGGCTATACGTCGACCCTCAGTATCCAGTGACCTATACTGCCTGATTTTTCAAGAAAGAGTTGGGTTCAAGGGGCCATTGTACTCAAATTTACCCCATTTTCAGCCATTCTGGCGTCATAGGGGCGCGCGACACTCTCAACACATCCATGCGTGCCCTTAATTGAGACCTCCATATTGAGGCCTCTTGTCGCGACCACAAGATCCTGGGGTCGGATTCTTCTTGACCCGCAAGGCGAAATCACCTATAGTTTCATATTAGCCCCAAAAAAGGGAAGTTCTTAAAACCTCTCCTTGACGCCCAAGCCTGTTTGCGCTATGCTCCCTCCCCAAAAAAGCGAGTTCTTGCTATCACGTTTTCACCTCGCCTACGCTGCCAGCTCTGAGATCGATACCAGGGAGATAAGCACATCATGGATGCCACGGCACTTGTCCTCTTCGCGGTGATAGCAGTCCTTGCCTGCATCGCCTGGGCTGTCTCGCTGCTCAAGAAAAAGGCGGTCCTCGCGGTCAGTAGCGATAAAGGGGGAAGCCCTTCGGTTGGCACGAGTCAGGCGCGAGAGACGGTGCCCCGGAATATGGATACGGAAAGTCCTCATGAGCGTCCTGCATCCCACTCCGTAGCCAGGGTCATGGGTAAAGGCGGCGAGCCTGGGCTTGCTATTCATGACCTTGTGGATATCCATATCCTGCAACAGGTTATAGATGTTTTCGTACGGGCCACCGGGCTTGCTTCGGTTGTCGTGGATCTCAAGGGTGCGCCTTTGACATCCATAGACAACTTTTCCGATTTTTGCATGAAGCACACTCGGGGGACGGAAGAAGGCTCGAAACGGTGCGAGGCAAATGACGCTAAAGGTGGAGCGGAGGCCACCCGGACGGGCAAGCCCGTCGTCTACTACTGCCATGCGGGCCTGATCGATTTTGCGGTCCCCATAATCGTCAACGGCCGACAGATCGGGACCTGGCTCGGCGGCCAGATATTGACGGCCAAGCCGGATGAGAAGAAATTCAGAAAAATCGCAAGGGAAATCGGGGTGGATGAAGATGAGTACATCAAGGACCTTCGCAAGATCAAGATCATTCCCAAGAACCAGATCGATGGATTGGCCGATCTGCTTTCCCTCATCGCCAATACGCTGGTGCAGATTGCGTATGCCCGAAAGGTCACCGAGGAGAAGGCCGCCGAGCTGAGCGAAAGGATGATGCATGCGGTCAGTAAATTGATCAGCGGGTTAAGGGACATTTCCGAGCCTGCCAAGAAACTTGAGGGCATGACCCAACATGCCACCGCAGCCCTGCATGAGACTGCCGACCGTGCCGGCAGCGGCCAGACGGACCTGGCCCTTATGGAATCCACCATGCGGACCATGGAAGAGGCTTCTCGGGTCATTTCCGGCAAGCTCCAGATGATCAATGAAAAAAGTCAGGATATCAGCGGCATCGTGGGGACCATCACGAAAGTTGCAAACCAGACAAATCTGCTCTCTCTCAACGCAGCCATCGAGGCGGAGAAAGCGGGCGAATACGGCCGGGGGTTCACCGTCGTCGCCCGCGAAATTCGGCGGCTGGCAGATCAGACGGCAGTGTCCATCCTGGGTATCGAGCAGATGGTGAAGGAAATGCAAATGGTGGTTTCCTCGGGTGTGAAGGAAACGGATAACTTCATCGCGGAAGTCCGCAGCAGCGCCAATGACGTCGTCAAAATCGGAGGGCAATTGACTCAGATCATCGAACAAGTCCAGGTGCTCCTGCCACGCTTTGAAGAGGTTGGGGCGGCCGTGAACCATCAAACCGAACGTACCTACGAGCTTCATCAATCCATGGCTCAGTTGAGCAAGGAGATGCAAGATGCCATCGAGTCGATGCGACGTTCCTTTTCAGCGACGGATCGATTGAAGTAAGCGTTTCCATGGCACCGATCAGGGTTGCATCCACAGATTTTAGATTGCAAACGCCGATTTATTGAACTCTCTTGAACACCGCGTTTACCATCCGGCATGGAATTAACCTTCTTGGCAGGCTGGATCGCCTGTTTGTCCGCCTTTTGACCGAAGGCAGATGCTGCGAATGCCAGATTGAGGGCTACAACCAGAGAGACAGCCCCATGTTTCATCTCACTCCTCCTCACGCATCTATCAATTCTGTTGGCCCTTGGTCCAGTTTTCATCAGGGTTAAAGAGCGACATCTGGCTCCGAGGCTGACAGTTCCTGGGCCCAGATCCGTCTGACAAACCACGCCCTCATGCTTCACGACAAAGGTCAGCAAAAAAGATATCCCGTATCGTATCGGAAAGGCCGCCAGTGCAAAGCCGCCGGTCATTTTGCCGTTGGCCACCACATACTTGCGTGCGTTGGCGGGCGCGTGCGCGCCTTGGGCCTTCAGCATTCTGAAAAAACAGCCTCGGCAGACCTTCATCTTGCCTTCCTGTTCAGGCTTATAGCCTTTTTCTCGAATGGCGTCAACAATCGCCGCGGACGGCCTCGATGCTTCGCAGGGCTTTCCTTCCCAGTAAAGCCCGTCCTGTTGACCGGGGGACTTCCAAAGCGCTGAGCATCCACATAGGCGGCCCTCACGTTCAGGGCGCTTGACTCGGACTTGCCGATGCGCCTGCCGATGAGGTCCTCGTGTCCTTCGCCAGGGTCAAATTTCCACCCTTTGCCGCTCTTCGCGATCGGAAAACGAGAAGTTTTCAGGTTTGTGGTGATCGGCGTGCTGAACAAGCAGGTTGGCTTCGATCTTGGCACTACCGATAAAACAGTCAAGGTTCACCTTGCCCAGGCGATGCAGTAGATGGGCGCCCAATCCCTTGCAGACCTCGTACGATTTGCCGAAAAACCCGATATCCGTCCTTCAACGGCCTGAAATTCCTCATTGGACCAAGGTCCAATATCTTTTCTCTTTCCATTCCCGGAATACCCATGTTAGATTTTAAGCAAGCAACCTTCCCTGGAGAAATGGAATAAGTCCATTGATCAGCGTGTTTGGTACTGAAAAACCATTATCTGAATGGAGGGAGAAATGAAGAAGCTGGCATTGATATCGGCGTGATGGCTGCATTTTCTTCGGCCGGAGCTCAGCCGAAACCCGGTTGGCCCAAGTCTGTAGCCATTGGCGCTGCCCCCCAGGGGATACCTATTATATCTGGGCAGGCGGCTTTTCCGCACTCCTCCGTGACAAAACCGCTTGTGAGCGTTGTCTCTTGTTGGGAAGAAGGTTGGCCAGATCAGGCCGAAACTCCTTAAGGGACTAAAGTCGAACATAAAGCGTCCAACGCCCGATAAGCAAGCAGCATTGAGTATCCGGTATCAGGTTTCATATGAGGGATCAGAAAATGGATTTGAAAAAAGCGATGCAGAAGATAGGCGCAGGCTGGATTCAAGGACCCAAAGGATTCCGTGTGCGCTTTGAGCGACGGCAGGGGGATCAATGGATTCCAGACGTCTTCCCCTCCTAGGGAGAACCGTTTCTCACCTCAGACGTCATGGTTTGGGAACTGGCAAGGCGTTTTGCTGAAGCTACCCGGAATAGAGAGATTGGAGAAGCGGATGGGGATATATCCAGCATCACCGTGGTTGATGACAAAGGCAGCCCTGTCAGGTTCTATGGCACAGACGCCATCCGTGTGCTCAACCCGAGGACCCAGACCTGACGTAAGGAGAGGAATCTGTAATCGGCAACCGCACTTTCCTTGCGAGATTTCCTATCTTCCCCGAGCTGTTCTTTACCTTGTGAAGCGTCTGGCGCGGCATGCTAAACAAGCAGGTTGCCTACGATCTTGAAATTGCCGAAAAGGCCGTCAAGTTTCACCGCGCACGATTAATTAACAAGACGGGCGCCCAGTCCCTTACACCCCTGTTCCAGTTTGCTGAAAAGCTTGGGGATGTTCTGTAACGGTTTCTGATCCACTATTGAAGTGATATGGATAGCCTTAAGAGACATTTGGGAGCCACACAGACGTATTTGTTATTATTGGAAATTGAACCGAAGAAAGGAGTCTGCCATGGGCCAGTTCAAAATTTTTAGATGTTCTATCCTGTGGGTCAGTATGTTACTTGTTTCGCTGCCCGGTTATTCCCGAGCCATCACTATCGACCATACCTGCACGGATATTGCTCAGATTCCGGATTACTGGATCAGCCGGGTGAAGAGCATGCTGAAAATCCATTACGCCCACACCTCCCATGGGGAACAGATAACAGTGGGGTTGGAGCGACTCTCCACTGCCGATTCAAAATACAGCTATTATCCGGACAACTGCACGGTCCCAGAGACCGCCACCCATTTGAGCCTGATGGACGGGCAGTATTATGACAGCTATTGTGAAACCTATGTGACGCCGGATCTTTACTGGCAGGGCGATTCAGCCCTGGACATCACCCGGTCCGTACTGACGAGCTTTGACGTTAACATATCGCTATGGGCCTGGTGCTCCCAATTGGATGACTATTCCCAATCCCAGACCCAGGTTTACCTGGATAACATGACACAACTGGAAACCGAATTCCCCGGTGTCACTTTTGTGTATATGACAGGCAATGCCCAGAGTCAGGAGGAGCAAAACAGGTACGAAGCAAACCAGCAGATCAGGGCATACTGCCGTCAGCACAACAAGATATTGTTTGATTTTGCCGACCTGGATTGTTGGTTTGGCAATGAACACTATACAATAAAAGGCATCCCTTCGGAGCATCCCCACTATTGGGGGGATGAAGCCGGTCACACCACCTATGAAAGCTGCGAGAATAAGGCCAGGGCCTTTTGGTGGTTACTGGCACGGATCGCAGGCTGGGATGGTGGGGCTGCCCCTACGCCGGATATCAAGGCCAATGGATCGGATAGCGCCATAACCGTTTCATCCGGTTCACCCGTTTCCATCACGGTATCTCTCGAACCCGGCGCAAAAGCCGGACAGAATGCCGACTGGTGGATTGCGGCGTCCACGCCTTTTGCTCCGCCTGGCGACTGGTATTCTTATGTGCATAAAACGGGCTGGCTTCCCCGCATCAACCTGTGCATCCAGACGGCCGTGTTTGAGCTGACATCCTTTGAGATACTGAACATGGCATTGCAGAAAGGACACTACATTTTCTATTTTGCCCTCGATGATCCGGACGGGGGGATCACAGGAACATGGTGGGGGATGGATTCGGTAGCCGTATCGGTGGAGTAGCAGAAATCTGATGGGATTCGAAGGTCCTCGCGTTCAATTTAGAGAGTCTTTAAAGGCCTCCGAGATATAGGAGTGATCTGCCCTCAGGATTATGAGTCGTATCGGCTGAACAGAAGAGAGGCGTTCTGACCCCCGAATCCAAAGCTGTTGGTGATGGCTTTTCGTATTTCTTTGCGGATGGGCGTCTGTGGGACATAAAAAAGATCGCAGCCTTCACCGGGATTTTCCAGATTGATGGTGGCGTGAATTCTGCCGTTTTCAATCATCAGCGCCGTGGCAATGGTTTCGATACCCCCCGATGCGCCAATCAAATGGCCTGTCATGGATTTGGTGGAGCTGATGGCGACACGTTTTGCGGCATTTCCCAGTGCGTTTTTGATCGCCAGGGTTTCGATGGGATCGTTCAATAGCGTGGAGGTGCCGTGGGCATTGATATAGTCTATTTCCTCAGGCGACACCCGAGCTCTTTCCATGGCATCTTTCATGGCTTGTGACTGCATGTCCGGTTCCGGGTTGGGTGCGGCTATGTGATATGCATCCGATGAGGCGCCGTATCCGGAGAGTTCACAGTAAATGTGCGTGCCTCTTTCAAGTGCATGGTTCAGCTCTTCCAAAATGATGATGCCGGAGCCTTCGCCCATAACAAAACCGTCCCTGTCTCTGTCAAAAGGCCGCGAGGCCTTTTCAGGGTCGTCATTTCTCTTGCTCATGGCGTTCATGGCGACAAAACCGCCGAATACGAAAGGGGTTATGCATGCGTCCGCGCCGCCTGCGACCATGATCTTCTCTTCGCCCAGAAGGATTTGCTTGTAGGCCTCTATAATGGCATGGTTTGCCGATGCGCAGGCGGTGGAGACGCTGCAGGCGATCCCCTTGATGCCGAAGGCCATGGTGACGTTCACCGGTACGGAGCATATCTGTACATGCGGTAGAGCAAAGGGGGAAACCCTTTTGGGGCCGTTGTGTTTCAGAAACTGCCTGTACCACTTTTCGCAGAGATCCATATTCTGAGCGCCGATACCCAGGATGCATCCGATGCTGACGGGATTCGTCTTCCGAACCACGTAGGTGCGACGGCCTTTTTCCATCTCAACGGCATCAAGTTCAAATCCCGCGTCTTCCAGCGCCAGTCGGGTCGCGGCCATGGCAAATTCGGAGGTCCTGCCAAGATACTTGAAATCCTTATTTTTGTGGAGATAATCGGTCAGGGAAAACCCGTCAATGGGGCAGGCGACCCGGCAGGGGTATTGATCCATTTCACACCCTTCAAAGTGAATATTCTTGGCGCCGGATTTGCCCTCTAAAAGAGATTCCCAGTAAGCCTTTTTCCCGATACCGATGGGGGTTACCGGCCCCAGGCCGGTGACGACCACTCTTTTTCGCATAGATTGTTCCTCTCCCTCAGGTATTCAAAACCCTGTTCGGAACAGGCTATAACAAAAGATGGGCTTTGGGTCAAATGTTTGGTCACAAAATAAATCACGCATGCCCTTTCAGCCCGAGCCGCTTTTTTAACTGAGACAGGTTGGCCTATGCCTGTTCATGCTCAAAATCATATAGTTTTTTTTCAAGGGGCGCAATCAGGTCGTGAAAGGGCGGAAAATGATGGAACCCCGCCAAGTTGCTCTTACCATCCATTTATGGTAGATTAGCCGCAAGACAGGCTTTTATTTGTTTCTGGCATTTTTCAACTGCGGTTCTTGCCTTGTGTCGAGTTTCTTCAGGTATTCATGAAATGGAGTGTAATCCTTTGAAATACGGAAACATCATCGAGCAGGGAGATCGGAGTGGAAACGGCATGGTGGCGCGGTTTCGGCTGCCGTCCGGGCTCGACATATTCGGGCTTCCCACGGAAAACTTTTATTCAGGCAACTGGGACCTGGGACCCACCTGGAACTACGCGGTTATGGCAGACACCCCCTTTCTCGTGGACGCGGGTCGGTACGGACAGGGCAGGCAACTGCTGAAGATGATGGCGACTGCCGGCGTGAAGCCGTCGGATCTGGGGTTTGTGCTTATCAGTCACGGCCATGAAGACCACGATGGAGGGCTGGCCGAACTGGTAGGTATAACCTCCCTTAAGGTCAAGGCCCATGCCATATATGATCTGCTGATCCGTCAGTATCCGGATATGGCCCCGGCTGACTACAAACGCCATTTCCCGGCGAAGTGCTGGCATTGTTTTATGCCGGAATCCTTTTACACGGTCAACTGCCTGGGATACCACCGCATGCTGCAACACATTGAAGTAGAGGCTGTCGGCAGCGGCACCGACAGACTGTGTACCGACATTGTTACCTGCCATCTGCCAGGTCACAGCCCGGACTGTCTTGCCATCATACTGGGCGAGGAGGCCGTCATCGTGGGCGATATCCTGCTGCCGCAGATCACCCCCTGGCCAACCCGGTTGGAGATGTACGGCGAAATTGCTTGTGTCGTCGGCCCTATGTTCCCGGAAGCGGGTCAAATTTTGGGCCTTCACCGTTATCTCCGGTCCTTAAGACAGCTCAGACGCCTGGGGATGGCACATCCGGATATGCAGGTGTTTCCGGCGCACCGGTTCTTCTATGAGGGACGATGGAATGTTGTCGATTTGACGCAGCGAATCGATGAACTCCTTGAACACCATGTTCAGAGGTGCGCCGCCATTGTTGATATTGTCTTAAGGGGCCATGGCAGGGTCGAAGAAATCGTCCAGCGTCATTTTGAGCCATCTCTTCTTCAGGGTCCGGGGAAATACATGGCGACGAATGAAATCCTCAGTCATTGCGAGCTGCTGGTGGATCAGGGAGATCTGGTGGAGACCGGGCACCGCCGGTATGAGGCCTCCGGCACTCGCCGATTTGAGACCCTGATCACTCACTTATCGGCCTGACAACATTCAGAAGGCCTTTTCCATGTGCCCGTCCTACCAGTCAGGCCCGCGGACAAGGGTCTTTTCGCTGCCGGCTTCGAACGGAAGTTCCATCGGCGCGGACAGCAGGTTGCCCCAGTTGGTACGCTCCATCATGGCCGCTTTGACCTCCTCCGGCACAAAGGGCTTTCCTTCCCGGATCTGCCATCCGCCCCCCAAGGCGCGGTATACCGCTACAAGACCCAGGGGCGATTCTCCCCGGGTCGCGGCCAGGCGGTCCTCTTCACTCAGAAGGGCCTGTTGAGCCATGATCACCGTGGTGTAATCCGTGCTCCCTTCCCGGTACTGCATGAGGGCCAGGTCCGCGGAGCGCCTGGCCGCGTCCACACTCGTCTTTAAGAAATCGATCCGTTCCCGGGCCTTCAGAAACTCCACCAAGCCGTCCTCCACCTCCTGCTGGGCCCGAAGAACCGTATCCTGATAGTTCAACAGCAATCCCTGAAGGCGGGCGTCGTGCACGCGGACCTGGTTGGCGATACGGCCGTAATTCAGTATATTCCATTGAAAGGACGGTCCGAAGGTGGCGGTCCGACTGCTCCAGGAAAAAATGTCGCCCAGCCCTGCATTGCCCACATCTGCGGAGAGGAAGCCAAACGACCCGGCCAGTGAAAAAGAGGGATAGAGATCGGCCTTGGCCACGCCGATAAGGGCGCACTGAGACGCGGCATGGAGTTCGGCATTTCGAATGTCAGGCCGCCGGCGCAGCAACTCGGCCGGAATGCCCACGGCAATGTTCAAGGGGGCCCGGGGAATCCCCTGTTTCCCGTCCAGTCTCTCTTTTAACCGGCCCGGCGGCATCCCCAGAAGGATACTCAGGGCGTGCCGCGCCTTCTGAAGCCCGGTTTCCAGAAACGGGATCTGGGCCTCGGTGCTGCTCAACTGGGTAATGGCCTGCTGCACGTCCCGCTCGCCCGTGTCGCCGGCATTGAACCGGGCCGTGGCTATCCGCAGGCTCTCCTTCTGGATCGCCAGATTCTCATGGGCGATCCTGAGACGTTCCTCGTAGACCCGAATCAGCACATAGGTCCGGGCCACATCCGCGGTCAGACTCACCAGCACATCGTCATAGGCGGCAATAGAGCCGAGCAGATTGGCGTCTGCCGACTGGATAGCGCGGCGGAACTTGCCCCAGAAATCCAGCTCCCAACTGGCGCCTACGCCGAAATTTCCCTGCCAGTAGCCGATGCCGGGATTGGCCGGACCGGGTTGTCCCACGTCGAAGGAATTGCCGCTGAGGCGGTTGTACTCCAGTGCCCCGAATCCTGTCTGGCTCTGAGGGTAGAATTCACCCACGACAACCCCGAGAACGGCCCTCGCCTCCAGGACCCGCACGCCAGCGATGCGGAGCGGCAGGTTCTGCTCATAGGCCGTCTGAACCAGGTCTTCCAGAATCGGATCATGAAACACCTCCCACCAGCGCTTGTCATCGGGGAGGTCCCTCTTGACCCGCGTATCGCCGAATTCCACCCACTCCGGCGCCACATCTGCTTTGGGCGTCTTAAAATCCGGCCCCACCATGGCGCATGCATTCAGCACCATCAAGAGTCCGCAACACAACGGCCCAGACATCCGGAATATGCACTTCTGCATAGGGTTCTCCTCCTCTCGGTATCTTCCTCAGTGTCTTGAATGGCAGGCACGACTCCTTGGGGGCCAGACTATAGGGGGTTTGGGCCCAAGTGTCAACCCGATGCGCTCCCAAAAAGAATTCACCCCCGTCCGGATACGCCGGAGAGGCGCCCGACCCGCAGAATAGGGATTGACGGATCGGGCACTCTGTGATATCAGCACCGGATCACCGCGTATAGGGGTGACCATATCATTTTGAGGAGAACGTACACATGACAGACAAGAAAGCGGATCTGGCAGGACCGGGCATTGGCGATTATGCGGAATTGGAGAAAATTCTACCCGATGATTACACCTCCCTTCTCTCCCCAAGAGATACGCAGAATGCCATCTATGCGGCAAAAGACTACATTGAGGAGAACCTCTGCAAGGAACTCAACCTGATACGGGTGACCGTCCCCCTCATCGTGGATGTGGAGAGCGGCGTTAATGATTACCTGGACAGGGACGGCTCGCGGACGCCTATCCAGTTCCATATTTCAAACGATTATGACAAGAATCCGGTGGATGCCCAGGTGGTGCAGGCGGCCACCAAGTGGAAACGCATGGCCCTGAAGCAGTTCGGCATGAAGATCGGCGAAGGCCTGGTGACCGACATGCGGGCCATTCGCAAGGACTACTTCCTCGACCACGATCACAGCGCCTATGTGGACCAGTGGGACTGGGAGCTTGCCATCACCGAAGAACAGCGAAGCCTTCAGCTCCTGACGGACGTGGTGGAGAAGCTCTGGAAGGTCCTTAAAGGGGCGGAAACCCACGTGCAAAGCCTCTATCCTCAGCTCAAGACAGATCGGTATCCGGACCTGCCCGAAAAACTCACCTTTATCCACGCTGAAGACATCCTGGACCGGTACCCCGACCTGCCCCGAAAGCAGCGTGAGACAGAACTGGTGAAGGAGCACTCCGCTGTCTTTATCTACGGAATCGGCTGGACCCTCAGAGACGGTTACCCCCACGAAATGAGGGCCGCTGATTACGATGACTGGATCACGGAAACCATGTCCGCGGACAACAGGCCCATGCATGGGCTCAACGGCGATATCCTCGTCTGGAACCCCGTCACCCGGCGCCGCCACGAACTCAGTTCCATGGGGATTCGCGTCAACGCTCAGACACTGAGACAGCAGTTAGAGATCACGGACCAGCTTCACTTTCTCAAACTGCCGTATCACCAGGCGGTACTCAACAATACCATACCATTGAGCATCGGCGGCGGGATCGGTCAGTCACGAACCTTCATGTCCCTTCTCAAAAAGGCCCACCTGGGAGAGGTCAGCGCCACGGTCTGGCCCAAGGTGCTCAAGGAGATGTGCCGAAAGAAGAACATCCACGTGATTGAATAAGAAGGTCAGGGGCGTTCACGGATTTGTCTTCAACTTCCCTTGTTCCACGTTCCACGCTCCGAATTCCGCGTTCAGGAGGTGCCCGTGCCTGACCGGCATGCTCTAACGCCTGATGCGTCAGGTAGGGCAGGAGGATCCGTTCAACCTGGATTGAACCGCACCCTTGGCAATCCATTTCAAAAAACGGGTCAGAAGGCCTGATTTGCTGCCGGCTCCCTGAAAACCAGAGGGTTGGGCAGCAGAATCAGACCGGTCATTGCCTTTGTCTCTCTTCCCTTCTCTCTTAGGACCCATGTCGCCGTTATCCCTTTTTCACTGCGCATGCTGCAACGGGCATGGATGCGGCCATGACACGGCCTCTGCGGCAATTGCCCGAATTCTTCTTCGATCTTCGGAACATGGCGTCAAGAAAGCCCCTCTCCACCCCTCTGGTCCATTCTCATCCAGATCCGGCACAGGGCTTCGCCCCCTTGCTCAAAGCATGTGTAGCCGGTCGAATCCACCTCTTCCACCATGACCTCCCCCAATTCCCTGCACTGCTCCAGCCAGTTCCGGAAGTGCTCTCCGCCTCCGAAATAGACCTTTGTCCAACGGTTTCCCGCTTCATCCACGCGTTCCTGTACCTGGTTCTCGGCGGTCATCCGGTCCTGGATGGTGGGGAGCACCTCTCTCTCCCCCCGGTCCATTTCCATCCCTTTCTTGCGGTCTGTGGATGTGCTTGAGGTCATGATACTCCCCACGCAAGGAACCGGCTCCTGATCGGAGCGAGGCGCATATCCCGCGGGATGCGGGACTGCTGGTTTCTAACTTCAGTCATTACAGGCATTTTAGGCACTTACCAAGGCTACCCCTTTTTTCCGGCTGCTGCATAGTAAACGGTTTCACCCTTTCTCTCGGTGCGGATTTGATCCGTGCTCAACAGGTTTCCGAGATATTTCGATACCTCGTTGAGGTGCATTCCGAATCCCTCGGCAATCTGGCCGGCGGTGCAGGGCCTGCGCCTGAGCATGGCCAGCACCGACTCCTTGTTGGCCCTCGACTTGAGATCCTTTGGATTCGAAAATTCGGCAATGATCTCCGCCTGTGGATGAAAAAGATGCGTCAATTCGGCCATCCGTTCCTCAGATACAGGCACGGCAAAATCCTCTGCGGCCGGACGTATGGCTGTGTTGAGTTGGATCCGATCCGGCCCGATCTCCTCTGCCAGCGCGGCAATCCTGCTGACATCTGCGGGCATGGCGTTCATGCCGGACACCAGAAAAACCTCCATCCACAACTGGCCCGTGTACTCCCGACGAAAGGCCTTCTGTCCACTGATTAATTCTTCAAACCGCAGTTCAGCATGGGGCCGGTTCACCCAGCCGAAAGAGGCCTGATCCCAGGCGCTCAGGGAGACCTTCACCACGCTGGCGAGCGCTGCCGCCTCCCGCACCTCCGGTAGGTGGAGCAGAGTGCCGTTGGTCAGAAGGAGGGAAGGCATGTCGCTCTTTTCCCTGATCAATGCCAGCACGTCTCCAAAGCGTTCATGAAGGGTGGGTTCCCCTGATCCCGAGAGGGTGATATAGTCTGCCTCGCCATCGGTTTCGAGCCATTCTTCAAGTTCACCAAGGACCTCTTCCATGTCGACATATTCTCGACGCTCAACGGTCTTATCCGTGGTCCGGCCCACCTGGCAGAAGACGCAGTCCAGACTGCACGTCTTGTAAGGGGTCAGGTCTACGCCCAGGGACCGCCCAAAACGCCGGGACGGCACCGGGCCGAACAGGTATTTTCTATCTTTCATATTCCATTTCTCTCGCGAAAAGGTGTTTGTATGCATCCGCATTCATCTGAATGATATGCGATGGACGGATGGCCGCGCAAACGATCAGAACCCCCCGCCGATTCCGTCGGTCACGATGACGGGGAGGGCCTGCGGCTGGCGCCTCTTTGGCAAGATTACCGAAAATACAGATCCTTTTCCCGGTTCACTTTCAACGGAAATCCTTCCTCCATGTCCCTCGACAATGGCCTTTACAGAGGCCAGTCCCAGGCCGAAGCCCTCTTTCTGTTCCACCCCCCTGCCTCGGTGAAAGCTGTCAAAAACATAGGGGAGTTCATCCGGTTCAATACCGATCCCCTCGTCTTTGACCTCCACAATCACCTCGTCGGGGGTCGCATGGGTGGAGAGGGTGATCGTCCCTTTGTCCTTTGAAAATTTGATGGCGTTGTCCAGGAGATTGCTGAAAACCCTGAGCATCTTGTTGCTGTCGCATATGATCACCGGGAGTTCTTCCTCATTCTTGAGTTCCAGCCGGAGGCCGGATTGCGAGGCCTTCAACTGGTAGGCGTCAGAAAGCTCCATCAATTCCTTATCCAGGGAAGTGGCGCTCAGGTTCAAATTGAGTCGTCCTGCCTGCAATCTGGAAAACTCCAGAAAATCGCTGACCAGCGATTCAAGCCTTCCCGACTCTCTCCTGATGATCCCAAGATACTCCTTTTGCTTTTTCTCGTCAATCTGCCCTGATTTCTTGATCAACCGCAGGACAAAGCCGCCGATGACGGTGAGTGAAGACTTCATATCATGGGCGAACATGGAGATGAGATTGTCCTTTTCCCGCTCCAGGGTCTTCAGTCGGGAGATGTCCTGAAAGGCCTCCACGCCGCCGATGAGGTTGCCGTTGTCGTCTAAGAGCGCTGCCGTATTCATCCTGACCGGGATGATTTCTCCACGCCGGTTCTTGATCGTGCTGTCAACCCTCACCTCGGGGTGGTGCCGGTTGATGGCTTTTTTTAACGGGCAGTTGGTCTTGCACATTCCCCCCTGAAGGACACCGCCGCAATAGCGACCCAACGCCTCCTGCTCCGAATACCCGGTGATCCTCCCGGCCCACCGGTTGAAGCTGGTCACCTTCATTTCGGGACTGACCGTAATCACGCCCACCGGCAGGCTATCGATGATGAAACTGTAGAAGGCAATATTCTGAAAATCCTTCCCCGTTCCACCGCCTCGAACAAGGCCATCATTCTGAACTTCCATACCACCGTTCCCTCATCTATTCCAGGCTTCCCCGTTGAGCAGTTTCAGCAATTCATCATGGATGAAGCGGTTCGTTGCCAGACAGTCGGGCAATTGTACCCGGTATGGGTCGCCTTCCATGGTGGTGCACCGCCCGCCCGCCTCTTTCACAAGAACTATGCCTGCAGCCGCGTCCCAGGGCTTCAATCCCGGCTGAAAATAGGCATCCGTCCAGCCGGCCGCCACATAGGCCAGCGCCAGTGCCGCTGAACCCGAGGCGCGCACCGTTCCACAGCATGGGAGAAGCCGCTGAAGATAGCTCAACATTCGCTCGCGCACCTCATTTTCATGTCCCCAGTCCAGCCCTACCAGTGCGTTTTTAATCCGCCCGACGCCGCTGACATGAATCGGCACATTGTTAAGCCTCGCCCCGGCCCCCCTGTGGCCCACGAATGTCTGATCGCGCAACGGGTCATGAATAACCCCCACAAGCGGTTTTCCATGCTCCAGGACCCCAATGGACACAGCGAATGTCGGGTGACGGTGGACGTAATTGGTCGTACCGTCCAGCGGATCCACCACCCATGTAAATCCGCTGCCGATGGCCTTGCCTCCCGCCTCCTCAGACAGGATGGCATGATCGGGGAACCGGGCCTGGATCAGCTCACAAATCAACGATTCCGCCGCTCTATCGGCATCGGTCACCATATCACGGAGGCCTTTCATGGTGATGCTGCGTCCGCCGGGATACCGCTCAGAAATGATTCGACCGGCCCCTATAGCCGCCTCGATAGCCGTCTTCAGCATATTCACGCTCCTCACACTATTGGGTCGGGCCATCTGGTTCGTACATAGGCCATGATCCTCTCTGCCGATTCCCGGGGAGACAGGATGTCCGACCGCACCACGACTTCAGGGTTTAGAGGGGCCTCGTAAGGGACAGAAATACCTGGCATCTCTCCCCTCAACGCCCCCTTCGTGGCACGTTGATACAGGTTTTTTTCAACCGGTTGACCCCAACGCAAGGCCTCCCGCTCTTCACATATCTTGAGAGGACATTGGATGTAAATCTCTGCAAAATCGGTGATCCGTCGTCGGGCCAGATCCCGGAACTCCCTTCGGTTTCCAGTGGCATCGATGATCACATGCCTGCCTCCCTCAGTGACCAGGAGTTGCGCCATCATGACCAGTGATCGATAGACAATGCCCCGTTCTTCATCGGTATACTTGGGATTGGGCGTAACAATTTTCCGGATATGATCGAGGCTGAGGGTAACCGTTTCAATCCCCGATGCCGCGAACACCCCCAACAGCTCTTTAAGGATGGTGCTCTTGCCCGAACCCGGCAATCCGGTAAGCCATAAACAGAAGCTCATTTCCCCTCCAGATATGCCGCAATCTTCTCCGGTTCGAATCTCGCCGTTTCGAGGACTGAAGATCCAAAGTCAATCAACTTTCTCTTGGTTTCAGCCGTATCTTCAGGATAGAATTTGGGATTGGCGACGACCAGCACCCTGAAGGCGAAAAAGGGCTGTGCAACCTCAAAAAACCCCGCATCGTCGGTTTTTTCAAGGTAAGCATCCAAAAAGATCCGAAACAGTTCTGCAAAGGGCCCCTCAAAGGTCCCGCGCTCTTTAACTGCGTAGTGGATATAATTCATGCTGAGACAGGATACATCGTCGGCCGGTTCGCCCCAGCTCCCCCGGGAGCGGTCCAACAGGATAAAATCGTTTTCCTGCAACCGGATGTTGCCCGGATGATAATCGCCATGCACGCTGCACAACCGTTCTCCCCGATCCCTGATCCGCCCCCACCAGTCCAAAGATTTTCCGGCATAGGCGACCAGTTCCCTGTCTGTCGTGAAGTCAACCGGGTCATAGGCATCGATGATTCCCATAATGCACTCGCCGTGCCCGATCAGATCGCGGATTCGCCTTCTGTAAAGGGTCTTCGCATCCTGCCCCGAATACCTGAGCGCATGGACATCCGCGATGAAATGCGCGAGCATCCTGGCCCGCTCCCTGTCCAGGTCGTTCAGGTGTCCCCGCTTCAGAATCGCATCCAGATCCTCGAAGTAAGACACCCCTTCGGCCTCCTCCATGAATATATAGAATTCCCTTGCATCTTTAACGGATATGAGCCTCTCGGGCGACTCCCCCACCACATCCGTGGCCCTCACATGCTTGGGCATCTCATTGAAGTTGGCCTGGGCGAGGAGGAGGACCTGGGCCCTGTCGGAATAATGATCATGTCCGAATCTGGAATGAAAGAGGGTCTTCATGATCAACCGCTTTTCACCTTCCTGATGATTGAATTGCACCAGATAGGCCTCGCCGTGTACCCCCTCGCCGAGCCGTTCTATGGAGATCAGACGGGTTTTTGGTCCGAAACGCTCTTTCAGATAATTCTCAACTTTGATGCCAATATCCATTTCTATCCCCACCCCATAAACCCATTCCAATCCGGACTACTGTGACCACGAACGTTATCGCGGTATTGACCTTTTAAGACATAGAAAAATATAGCCTTCGACAAGAAGTTTTTGGGGCTCCGAGTATCCATCGTCTTGTTTTAGGCCGTTATTCAATCGACAATCACAAATCCTATAGCAGCTACATCCCAACGCCGTCAATGGCTGCTCCGCACTCGGGACAGGTTCCATCCTGTAACCGATTTCGTAAGAGTTCCAATCCATAGCGTTCCATAAGCACGGTCCCACAGGAAGGGCAGTACGTATGTTCGCCACCTTCTCCCGGCACGTTCCCCTCATACACATATCGCAGGCCCTCTTCCATGCCGATGTCGCGCGCCCGGCGCAGGGTGTCCACCGGCGTTCGCGCTTTATCGAGCATCTCATATGTGGGATAGAACTCGGTGACATGCCATGGAACCTCAGGCCCTACCCCTTTTACGAATCGTGCAATACTGCGCAATTCATCATCCCCGTCATTGAGCCCTGGGATGATGAGCGTGGTCGTCTCCACCCACACCCCAAGCGCCTTCAGCAACCGGATCGTTTCCAGGACCGGTTCGAGACGGCCGGCGCAGACCTTTTTATAAAAGGTATCCGTAAACGCCTTGATATCAATGTTCGCGGCATCCAAATAGGGCGCGATGTAACGCGCCGCCTCGGGGCTCATATAGCCGTTGCTGACAAATACGTTTTTGATCCCTTCCTCCCGCGCCAGCGCCGCCGTATCCAGAGCAAATTCATAAAAAACGGTGGGTTCGGTGTAGGTGTAGGCGATGGACTTGCATTGCCCCGTCTTTGCCGATGCCACAATCTGTGCGGGGGTGCGGTCTTGGCCGACGATCTCCCCCTTATGTTGGTGCGGATACTGAGAGATATCGAAGTTCTGGCAGAACTTACATCGGAAGTTGCAGCCCACCGTCCCGATAGAGAATGCCCTCGAACCGGGCAGGAAATGAAAGAGCGGCTTTTTTTCGATCGGGTCGATATGTTCTGCAATGACCTTCCCATATACGAGGCTGTAGAGCTTTCCGCCCCGGTCTTCCCTCACCCCGCAGATGCCCCGCTTGCCCTCATGAATCTTGCAGCGATGATTGCACAGATTGCAGAGGACCCTGTTGTCAGACATGGCCTCATAAAACATGGCTTCCTTCATTATCCGACTCCCTTCTCCATCAGGGTCTGATTTCATCGCGACCATCGGAGTCACTTCCCGATCAACCCATGCCGGTTGGATCTGGCTTCGTCTCATCCATTGGGGTCGCCTTTATCTATCATCACCGTGCCGCCCATGAGATCGACGTTTCTGATCGTTCCTTCAATAAACGTCCTTTCTCCAAAGAGGTCGATCGCCCAGAAGCCTGCACCCTCCGCCTCTATCCTGGCCACATCCTTCATGACCTCATTTTGTTCATTTCCCGAAACCGTATAAATGGTGCTCAAACACATATACCCCTCCAATCAAACATCCCCAGTTCTCCCGCCCTATAGGTCGGTTTCTCATCATGGCCTTCGCGGCCAATGGGGCTATTCACGTCCAAGAACTCGACCGGCTTCTGCCAGGAGGTTATCGAATAGGGTTCCTGCCGCATAAAGGGCCTCTCCCTTCTCTAAAACCCGGCCGTCAAGAGACGCATCAAACACATCCGGATCATTCGGGATGGTCCCGATAACCTGTATTCCCCTGGTTTTAAGCTCGCCTTCCAGCCGCCGGGCCAGCTTTTCCGAAGGCGCCTTGTTGAGGACCGCAACCGCTTCCTTTTGCATACCACCCGCGAGCGCTTTGATCTTTTCGGCTATCATAATGGACTCAAAGGACGGTTCGACGACCAGAAGGACCTTGTCCATCCCCTCATCAATCCCCCTCCCGAAATGCTCGACGCCTGCTTCCATGTCTACCAGGGCAATCTCCTTTTCACCGAGGCGGAGCTTTTTCAGGAATTCGCGGCTCAGCACCCCCATGGGGCAGGCACACCCTTCAAGGGACTGGAGAATCTTCCCGATACTCACCAGCATGCGTCCGTCTCGCCGCTGCATATGGGGATACTCGATGTCTTTTGTGGTGATCTCGGATTTGTTAAACAGACCGAGGGCGCCCATCTTTTTCTTTACCGAAGCCTTCCCCCCCAGAAGATCCATGAGCGGCACAGGCGGAGCTTCCAAACCCAGGGTCCTGAAGAGACCGGAGTTGGATTCGTCGGAATCCACCACCAGAACGGAGTAGCCTCTCTCCTGTGCCGCGCTGACCAATAAAGCAACAATCGTGCTCTTTCCACTTCCTCCCTTTCCACAGACAGATATCTTCATCAGTTAAATCTCCAAAAATTGATAGGTTAAGTCCCAAACATAGGATCAGCAGGCCAGCTTTTCGTCTGCACCTCATGGGGTTCTTCATACGTGTTTTTTAATATAATGATGATGCTCCTCCTTTTCATCCTTTTCCTTTTCCTTTTCATCTTTTATGCTCAGAAGGTCCCCAGAGATGCTGACGTTCACATCCTTTGCCTCCAGCCCTGGCAACTCAGCCTTGACGAAAAGGTTGTCCTCGGTCTCCGAGATGTCCACGGACGTCGACCATGCCTCCGGAAAACCCTTGACAAAAGGCTTTTCGCCAAAGAATCTGTCTCAGAGCTTATCCATTTCTCCACGGGATAAACTGAGTTCTCCAAATGGCCTCCAGGGTACTAAATCCATGAATACCACCTCCTTTACGGTGACTTGCCCTCCCCGGGCTGAAATACAGACGTTGCTTTTACAATCCATTCTATCAATATTTGTGCCAGTGTAGCGGAGAGCCCCTTTCACCATAGAACCGTTCCATTTAACGACCTTAACTCGCTAATGACATTGTGAAAAAATCCAGGGGCCAACAACGTGTTCAAGAAGACAGATGGATAAATGAGCAGCTCCCTTCCATTGCGACAGCGTTACTTGTGGAGATGGTAACGATCTGTAGCGTTATGGTAACGCTGTATTCTCTGGAGATATTTAATGTTTGTTCCCACAAAAACCTCCGAACGCCGATAAACTCCCTTTGGTAATCCTTGACGGGTGGAGCACTTTTCTCTATATTTCTTAATAACGGACAGCCATCTCATCTGGCAGCAACGAATCTTTTTTTGAGTCGATACGGATACGCATGAACAATACCCCCTACCAGGAAATCCTAAAGCAGAAGGTCTCCCAGTGGCTACCTCCCCACCAGGTGCCTCAACGGTTTCGAATCCACACCGATACCAGCGATTTCTTTCAGGTGGAATATGACGATGTGGTGATCCTGAACGACCGGCCGTATCTGATCCGCCATAACGCCAAGGAGCAGCGGTTCGGTGTGGAAGACGACGTCAAGTTCTGGGTCAAGCGTGCGGTCGATCTGGAGGACGGCAGCCTCAAGATTATGAAACTGGTCTTTTACGAAAGCTTCATGTCCCATATCGGTGATATTGAATTCGAGTGTTTCCGAAGCCCCAAAAAGGAGGCCCGCATCCTCGATCTCGTCTCCGGGCAGCGGAACTTCATGCAGGGGTATTCCATACCGGATGAAAAGGGAAACCTCATCCGCGTACTCGATTTTATTAAAGGCAAAACACTGGCCGCCCATGTGGGAAATATGGATATGGATCATGAGGCCTATTACCATGATCACTTCCCGGGGATCCTGGACCGCTTTTTTGAATGCGTGCAGGCCATCCGCTTCCTGCACGACCATGGCGAGCGGCACGGAGACATACGGCGGGATCATATCCTGATCGACCAGGAAACCGGCGATTATCGCTGGATCGATTTTGATTTTAACTATCGTCACAGGGAGAACATATACGGCTATGATCTCTTCGGCCTGGGCAACATCCTGGTCTTCCTGACAGGAATGGGAGATGTGTTGTTGCCGGATCTTAAAAACGACGGCAACCCTCTTCTCAGCACGCTGAGCGACGCGGATCTGAACATCGTTTTCCATAATCGTGTCGTCAATCTCAAGAAGATCTACCCGTATATCCCCGAATCCCTCAACCGGATTCTTCTCCACTTTTCAAAAGGGGCCAACCGGTTTTATGACCACACATCCCAGCTCTTAGATGATCTGGGCCAGGTTAAAACCGCTCATTAAACCTATTCCGGACAACCCGGAACCAATCCCGCCAAATATAAGCGGGACTCACACGGAGACACCCCAGTCAAACAACAGGCAAACATGGTTTCACGGGGCAGGCAAAGACACGAAGATCTCATAACCACATGCATTTGGTTGTCTTTTTCTTTGTGGCCTTTGTGGCCCTGTGCGATGGATGAAGGAGGAAAGAGATGACCGAGACGGAAAAGGTTTTCAATAAGAATATACTGATTGCCGTGGACGAGTCAGAGAATGTCCATCGGGCGGTCTCCTATGTTGGCCAGCTCCTGGGGGGCCTTCCGGGCTTCAAGGTCACCGTCCTGCACGTGGTCCCCGAACCGGAGGACGATTACTTCCCCACTGCCGCCCAAAAGGAGGAATGGCTGTCTAAATATGTTCAGAAAATCGAGGTCCTGTTGGAAGCGTGCCGCCAGACCCTGATCGGAAAAGGATTTGACCCGAAAGATGTCAACGTCCGCTCCACGCTCCGCTACTGCCCCTCCACGGCCGAATGCATCCTGTCCGAACGTGCTGAAACCCAATACAGTACCATTGTGGTCGGTAGACAGGGTCTTTCCCGGAGCGAGGAGTTCCTCTTCGGGAGCGTCTCCAGCAAGATCGTCAATCATGCACGGAACTGCACCGTGTGGGTGGTGGAATAACCCCGATTTCGAAAAACAGAGGTTCAGAAAAGGCTTTCGGCCTTATTAAAGAGATCAAAATCATGAGGCCGGTGAGGGGAGACTGGGCCAATTACGGCAAGCGGCCCATCGGCAAGAAGATCGGCTCACCCTTCGCGGAAACAGGTGGGTATCCACTTGGGGAAGTGACTTTTCAAATTGAAAAATAGCGTCCCGTTGCATTCAGTGGACCGAAATGGCTTAACACCTCGGAACAAGGGTAATACTTTTATCTAAACGGGTATTACAGGAGAGTGGATTATGAAAACAGTGTCGTTTAAGCTGCCGGAATTATTAATTGAACAAATCAGTTCCCTTGCAAGCAAAAGCGGAGAAAGCAGGTCTTCCCTGGTACGCAAGGCCATTGAAACCCTTGTCCATAAGACCCATGCGCAAGACCAGACCTCTTGCTTGGATCTTGCCAAGGACCTGGCTGGTGCTGTTGCCGGGCCCGATGATCTCTCTCATAACGCAGCACATCTGACCGGTTACGGGCGATGAGAGACCGGGTCATCCTCGACACCGGTCCCCTTGTAGGCTTTATCAATGGCCGGGACAAATACCATGACTGGACAAAACGCCAATGGGCAGACATTCGCCCCCCTCTGTTGACCTGCGAGGCGGTCCTGTCCGAGGCGTGTTTCCTGGTTCGTGATCTTGCAGGAGGGAACCGGGTTGTACTTGAACTGCTCCAGCGAAAGGTGTTGCAGATTCCTTTCAGTCTGGCACAATCCACAGAAGAGATCGCCTGGTTATTGAACAAATATGGGGATATCCCCATGTCGCTGGCAGATGCCTGCCTGGTCCGGATGACAGAGTTGTATCCCGACAGCCATGTCCTTACCCTCGACACCCATTTCAACATCTATCGAAAAAACAAGCGAGACAGAATACCTTTGCTTTCACCCTTTGATCCTCTCTGATTCCCCGTCAAAATGCCCCAGACACCGCAGTTCCCACACGAGCCCTATTTTCCAAAATCCTTTTCAACAGGTTCAGTTCCTGTGAGAGCGGCTTCCAAGCATTTTATGCACCATGCAAGATGACACCTGATTATTCCGGACAAAACCCGATGCGACTGTCTTACTGAAAAACACGCCATTGAATTCGACTTCGGGCCGAAATAGGCTGAATCGATCGGGCAGGCCCTCTATCATTCCATCCAGACAGGAAGAAGGGCCGGCGTAGTCCTGATACTGGAGGAAGCGGGCGATTACAGATACTGGATTCGCCTGAATACGGTGATTGACCATTTCAGGCTGGCCGTTGATACGTGGAAGACGGGGCAGCCAGGAGGGGTTGATTGATTCGGGGTGAAAGCAGCTTCGCCTGGTTCAGGATGAGCCTTCCACGATTTGGATTTCCTCATCTGTCAGGCCATACAGATCTCCAACCAGCCGGTCGATTTGCGCGTCCGTTGTCGCAATGGCACTCTCCAATGCGGCCTTTTCGGATTCCGATTTGGCATCTCGCAGTTTCGGCGTCAGGGTCAGCATCTCACGCCGCATTTCTTGGCTTCCACGTAGAATTTGGGCAAGGTGCCGACACGGAACGTGTAGTCGGGGGCCTTCTGTTGGCCTTCGATGTCCAGGCTGTCCTCGGGAATGACTTCGCGATATTGAGGCGCGGTCATGGAACGGTTGGCCACATCCCAACCAAGGGCCTCGAAAAAAGGATCTATGAGGGACTGGCGGACGTGGGCTTCCTTAATAGCTGGGCCGAGATACGACTGCCGGTTGGTAGCGAAATAGTGACACAGCTTTGCGATTTCATCTTTGCCTTGGTCGAAGGTCTTGGTCATGACGGGTCAATCCTTGCGGCGGCTTGCCAGCGACAATATTAGGGTCCCATCCGAGTCGACGATATTCCGCTCGGTGCGCTTAGGGTAGCTCGCCGTTCGCATCTCCTGGAGGTCGTATCTGTCAGGGAGGGTGCCGTCTTCAGTTTTTCGGCCTTTCGGTATCCAACCGCCGTGAGGGATGTCGAGGCCAATGGCCGCGTCGAGGGCCGCGCGGTCGGCGCCGGTTTGGCCGCCTGAGATGATTTTTTCAACAAATGAATGACCGTCCAATGGTTCTCTACTCTGAACATGCGACTTTTCTCATCAATAAGGCCACTTCCTGGTTCCCCAGATGGACAGGGCAGCCCGGATAAGCATGTATTGGGCAATGAAATAAATGCTGATGTTGATCAGCCGGCCAAACGGAATAGCTATGAGAAATTTATTGACGGCCAGAATCACATCAGAAAGGATGAACAGCAGCGCCCCCCAGAAGAGCAAGCGGTTCAAGGCAGGTACCAGCAGTGCCCCGACGCTCATGGCGATGATGACAACGATATATATGACAACAGGCGGGTACAAGCCTGGGTCAATGTTTCGAAATAACCACATCATCAAGGCGGCAAAGGCCACCAGGCCTGCTATGGCCACCTTTTCTACTCCATCGGGTCTTTGAGCAAATCGGAAAAAGAGGATTGCGTAAAAAACATGGCCCACAAGAAAGGAGACCAGCCCAAAAAGGAACAATCCATGGTATGGCAAATCCAAAAAGACGTCTCCGCAAACCGAACCGATCAAGGCTCCGCTTAACCCGATCCTGGGAAAACCACGTGTTTCGCGCAACACCAGAACCGTCAGGGTGCTCACGGGAATAGCCTTCAAAAGCGTTCTCACGATGCCGGAGACATCTACGGCCAAAAGCAACAGAAAGGCCACAGCAGCGGAGATGTAGATCACAGTATACTTGTGCGTTTTCATTTTGTCGAAACTTGGCTTCAGTTCCTCCTCAAAAAATGTCGCGAACAGAGAGACATGATCCCTCTTTACTCCCAGGACTCAAATAATCAAGAGCTCAAATGATCAAATTATCCATCGCTTCGGGAGCGCACCGCAAAGGCCCTGTTGCCGTAGGAGCCGTAGCGGCCGTACCAGCCCCTGGAGCCGCCGTAGAGGAAGGTGAAGTACCAGGCGGTGGAGGAACCCTCAGTTTCAGTACACCACACAATCCAGCCACCTGTCTTCAGCAGGGGTGTCATATTCCGAAGGCCAGCCCCTGTCTTATACAAGGTGTTCACCTCAGCCTCAGTGGGCATCCGCCACCCTCCCCCATCAATGGTCAGGCTTTGAACCCAGGATTTTGCCTCCTCAAATGTCGTCTCCTCATCAGGCCCGGCGACCCACTCAAGGCCTGTCTTCGAATCTCTGACAATTCCATTGGCGTAGGCTACATACACACCATCCCGGGCGATCTCAGGGGCGGCGATGGGCGAAACACCGGGTTTTGGTTTCAGGGGGACACTCGCCACATCAGTCTTTTTCTCCTTAACCTGCTGGCTTTTTCCTTCAATTTCGGCCTTCAATCGCTCCAGTTCCCGGCGTTCCCTTTCAAGCCTGGCCTGCTCCTGCTCAAGCCGGCGTCTGTCGGCTTCATCGGCCCCTGGGCCTGTCCCAGCCATATAGAAGGCGCCCATCAACGATGAGCTGTCCCAAGGCACTTGCTCATTGTTCGTGCTCTCGGCCACGCCCTTTCTCACTTCCCGAAAGACCTCCTCCACCGTCAGTCCTGATCTCTTGATGTTCTTGAGCAGGTGGCTCGTGTATATCCCGTTGCGGCCTGTGCCGTCCCGGGCCACAGAGCCCGGGGAGGTAGCGTAGGCAATAAAAGATCCGCGGACAGACTGGATCGGCGCAAGACCATCCCCGGCCCCCCGCAACCCCCGAAACGGATTGTCCCGGCACGCATCCAGCACCACAACATTCACCTTGCTCCCGGAGTCCTCCATCTTCGAAAGTATCCAGTCGGTTTTGATGGCCCGGTGTTTCACATCCCCCGCAGAACTGACATGGATGTCGATGGGCAGCAGATAGTTAACGCCATTGATCTGCATCCCGTGGCCCGCGTAATAGAAAAATCCCGCCTGGGCACGATTCAGGTTCCGAAAAAAATCCTGCACCGCCGCATCCATCTCCTCCCGGCCGGCATCCACTTTGCAGATCACCTCAAAGCCGATGTCCTTCAGGGCTTCGGCCATGTCCCGGGCGTCGTTGCCGGGGTTCTTCAGCGGCGCTGCTGCCTTGTAGTTCGAATTGCCGATCACCAGCGCTGTTCGGCTGGCAGCGTCTGCCGTTTGGATCGCCCAGAGCAAACTGACCAGGCAAACGATCGCTGCTATCCATTCCTTGTTGTACATGGCATGCCCCCCTTCAGCATATGGGTTTTGATTTGCTCATGTTGAATCCGAACCAGGAATTTACCTGTCAAGGTTTTATCCACTGAATATTGACACGAAGATGCCAACCGTTCATCTGGGCGGCAGCGGAACATCAAGTCCTACCTTTGTTCGGAAAGTCGTTCATCTGTTCGACGAATGCCGATGTGCCGTCAATGACGCTCATGACCTGATCCGGGTCAAACTGAACCAATGGCCGGTAATCCGCCTTGTGGCGATTGTCGAAAAGCCAGTCATAATGTTTCCCCCAGACCGCTTTCATTCTTTGGGGCAGAATGAAATCCCTGTGAAGTATTGAACGGACTTCTTTGTGTTTCTTGAATTTCCTGCCCTCTTCGATGAGAACTGCCGAAAAAGCGTGAAAGCAGGCGAAGTAGGCATCTCTGACAGCGTTCTGATGCCTTCCTGATGCATGATTGTCTCGGGCAGAGGCAAGGTCTTCCCTCGCCTTTTCCATCCAATAGTCCACTATCGCCCAGTCATTCATGCGACAACCGCTCCGTCTCTGATGATCTCCTCGTAAACTGGAAATTGGGTGAATATGCCCCCCTCCCACTCCTCACCGGAAACGAACAGAGGGCTGAAAATCACATCGTATGTCATTCCGATGTCGAAAAGGACCTCAATGACGGCCTTTTCTTCTTTCCAATCAAGTTTTCGTGAACTGACCAGAAGCAGGTCCGTATCAGAGTGCTCATCCGAGTCCCCCCGGGCTTTTGATCCAAACAGAATGACGTTCTTGATGGGAAACCTCTCTCTGAGCGCTTTTTCCGCAGCTTCAACCGCCTGCCGCTCGTTTGTCTTGAGCGAGGTGTCTTGAAATAATTTCATGATTGTTCTCTCCCGTGGCTCGAATCCGGTTCTTCTGCTCCAGCACCCAACCGCAGCTGCCAGAACGCTTCAAGGAATGGCCTGGACCTCCACTCTTCGGTTTAGCTGTTTGTTCCCGGGAGAGATATTGGGAACCAGGGGCAGGGCCTCTCCATACCCAACCAGCCGGATTTGGTCCGGTTCTATGTTGAAATTGCCCACCAGGTAATTCTGAACAGACAGGGCGCGGTTCAGGCTCAGGGTCAGGTTGTAGGCATCTGATCCGTCCGAGTCGCTATGGCCTTTGAGGATCAGCGTCTTTCCTTTGATCCTGTCGTCGGTGAGTGCCTTGCCCAATTCATTGAGGAGGGCGTATGACTCCGGTCGGATAGCGTAGGAATTGAAGTCAAATTCGATCTTGATATTGACGCTGTGAGGAGGAGGCGCTTCACTGACCACCACGGTTTCCTCGACCGTTTTTCCCTGGTCCTTTTTGACCACCTTTATGGCCCTCGTCCCGGGGGCGCGCGAGCGCGTGAGGCTCCGTGTCGGCCCCCTTGGTTCCGGGGCAGTACGCGTCAGGGCATCGACAATCCCTTGCGAGGTGGTTTCAAAACCGTATTCGCCGGCATGAGACGGGGCGGCCACCCATAAGGCCACCAATAGGATGAGAACATACTTGTGCATCTCAGACTCCAGATCTGCAATTTATATCGTGGCCACTCACACTTTTTCAAGAATAAATCGGACCTGTTGCACTCTTCGGTCTCTTGCTATGCCACACGATCTGTTATCTACCCGGCTCATATATGTTATCGATGCCACGGTTTTCTATACGCCCAAAACGTGACATATGCCTACGGTTCCTTGCCGAAAACATTTCCCCGAATCCTAAAGATGCCTCCCTCAATCTACCCAATCCTATATCTCGAAACCCAAAATATGGTCAAGCTCAAAAAACCTGTGATATCCATCGGTCGGGTGGGTTGAGTGGACCTTGAAATGCGATTCCTAAAACAACTGGGTTGAATAGCATGTATGTTTTGGTGCTCTCATAGATTTCGGGACACCCAAAACCGGGGATATGCCTTACTTATGTTGTGGGGATGGTTATGTTCTGAGAATTTAATTCCATCGCATTTGAAACGATCCATTCTCTCATTTTATTCCACCAAAAGCCAATATCCTCAATTAGTTGGCTTTTGCGCTTTTTTAGGCATCCTTCAGAAAATATCTTGTACAAATAGTGTACAAAAATAGGTTTTCCAAGAAAAAGGGGTTACGTTAAATTTACGTAACCCCTTGTTTTTTTTGGTGGAGCTGATCGGGATCGAACCGACGACCTCATGACTGCCAGTCATGCGCTCTCCCAACTGAGCTACAGCCCCCTGATTTTGTCAATCATTCAGGTCGTGTCCTGTCGTTAAAAGACCGGCCTGCCGAATGACGGGAATTTTATACCAGGAAGCGTGGGGGCATGTCAATATGATATTGACATTCTTTTATACTTTTTAGTATAGTTCGAATTTTTAAAAAAGGGGAAAAAAGCCGGAGTGGTGAAACTGGTAGACGCGCTGGACTCAAAATCCAGTGATCCTTGCGATCGTGTCGGTTCGATTCCGACCTCCGGCACCATGTAAATTCAAGGGGTTGGATCAAAAATCCGATCCCTTTTTTTATGCATCAATCCCTCAATCCCTGAATTTTCACTCCCTCGACGGATCCGTTTCAAGCATCCTTAGCGTCTCCCGGGCGATCTTCAATCCCTCATCGGTCGGGATAACCAGGACCTTGACCTCACTGCCGGCCGGACTGATCTCTTGAACCCCGTTTCCGCTGGCCTGGTTTCTTTCCGGGTCGACCGCAATGCCCAGTCTGTTCAGGCCCCGGCAACACAGGTCCCGGATAAGGGGGACGTTCTCCCCGATGCCCGCCGTAAAGACCACGGCATCGAGACGCTCCAGGGCAGCAAAATATGCCCCGATGTATTTGCGGATCCTGTAGGCATAGACATCTATCGCCATCTCGGCCCGACCGTCTCCGGCCTCCATCCGGCTGATCACCTCTCTCATGTCGTTGGTCCCGCAGATCCCCTTCAGGCCGCTCTCCCTGTTCAACAGGCCATCGATATCCTTGAGCGACATCCCCGAAATACCCGCCAGCAACAAAGGGAGCGAAGGGTCCACGTCGCCAGAACGAGACCCCATGACCAGACCGGCCAAAGGCGTCATTCCCATACTGGTATCAATGCTCTTTCCCCCCTTTATGGCCGCCATGCTGGCGCCGTTGCCCAGATGGATGGTGATCAGATTCAGTTTTTTTAGGGGACGATTCATATGGGCCGCGGCCCGCCCCGCCACGTAGCCGTGGGAGATCCCATGAAACCCGTATCGTCGAACCCGGTTTTTTTCATACAAATCAAATGGGATCGCATAGAGAAAAGCCCTCATGGGCAGGGTCTGATGAAAGGCCGTATCAAAAACCGCCACCTGCGGCGCATTGGGAAAAAGAGACGCGGCCACCTCAATCCCGATCAGATTGGAAGGATTGTGCAGCGGCGCCAGCGGGATATTTTCCCGGATCGCGGCAATGACCTCTTTATCAATTATAGTGGTGCTGCAAAACCGCTCCCCCCCGTGGACGACCCGATGCCCTACTGCAGCGATATCCTCACGCCTTTTGATGACCCCGCGTTCCGGGTCCATGAGGAAATCCACGATACGATGCATTCCCGTAACATGGTCGGGAACCGCCGCCTCCATTGACGTCAACACGGGCGCTTCCCCGGGGTTGATTCTCCGGTGGGTGAGGAGGCCGGCTTCTTCCCCGATCTTTTCAGCCAGACCCGACGCCATGCGTCTCTGGTGTGCCATGTCAAACAGCTCATATTTGATGGAAGAACTCCCCGTGTTGATCACCAGTATCTTCATATTACCCCCTTATCATCCGCTCAAGACCAAAGGCAGTTATCCTGTCTGAAACGGGGTCTCATTGTCAAGTCTCTAAAACTCCTTGACCTGTTTGCAGATTTTGTTTAGATTTTCGAGGTGCCGAGGATGTATTGGCGTGAACCCCAATCGAGGAGGCAGAAATGAAAAATACCCGCTACAAAAAGCTCTTCAGCCCCATCAAGGTAAACGGCCTCAGGCTCAAAAACCGCATCACCATGGCCCCCCTTTACCTGGGATATGCTTCCGATGGCGGAAAGGTATCTCCGCTGCTGCTTCATCATTACAAACAGATGGCCCAGAGCGGCGCCGCACTGATCGTGGTTGAAAATGCAGGCATTGCACCCGATGGGATGGGTTCGCCCCGGACGATTCGTTGCGATCACAATCGATATCTGAACGGCCTCCAGGAACTGGCAGAGTGCATCAAGGGCGAAAAAGCCCGGGCGGGGCTACAGATCAACCATGCCGGCCGTTTTGCCTATGTGGGTGAGCCGGTTGCCCCGTCGGCCGTCCCCACCTTTAACAGGACCCCTCGCGCCCTCACCAGGAGAGAGATACCAACCATTCAGAAACAGTACGCCCAGGCCGCGCTGAGGGTTCAAAAGGCCGGATTCGACCTGGTGGAACTCCATGGCGGCACCGGCTACCTCCTCTCCCAGTTTGTATCGCCAAGGACCAACCAGCGGGACGATATGTATGGCGGCGGCATCGAGAACCGGATCCGATTTTCCCTGGAGGTATTGAAACGGGTCAAGGACCTGGTGGGCGATTTTCCGGTGGGCTATCGGTTTCTGGCCGACGAATGGCTCCCGGACGGCCTTCACCTGAATGAGTCCCTGGTCCTGGCAAAGGCCCTGGAGGATCATGGTGTGGCCTACATCTCTGTCATGGGCGGGACCTATGAATCCTTCTTTCTCCCCCACATCGTCAAAAAATCCCAGCGGCCCGGATATATGGTTTCCCTGGCCGCTTCAGTGAAAAAGGCGGTCAAGATCCCGGTCATCACGGCCGGCCGCATCTCGACCCCTGCCCGGGCAGAGTCCGTCCTTGAGGAGAAAAAGGCGGATCTCATCGGACTGGCCCGCATGCTCTGGGCAGACCCCGACTGGCCCAAGAAGGCCCGCGAAGGGCGAGACAACACCATTATCAAGTGCAGCCCGAAATGCGATGCATGCTTCCACCTGGTCATGAAGGGAAGGCCTGCGCTCTGCACGCGATGGAATAAGGAAAAGCGAGCCGAGTACAACGGGATGTTTCAATAATTCATAGCCAAAGCTATTTGAAATTTGGCTAAATTTAGGGCCTTTGGAACTGGGATTTTTCGGGTTGGGCGAAGCAGACCCTTCACACAGGGAGACAGGAATCCCGTTCGCACCTATCGGTATCAGTCGCTCCCCATGGATTCGGCAATAGATACGGTCCGATCCCCTAACATATTGACATAGCACCCCAACTCATTGTCATACCACCCGTAGATGACCGCCTGGGTGATGGCGATCCGCGCCAGGTCGTTATCGGCCCCGCCCGGGGGTAGGGGCGATGACGACCCGGGCAGGCCGCAAAGCTTGTGCAGGTCGATATTGACCTCGGCCGTTCGGGTATGGGTCTCACTGGCCTCAATCACCGCGGCCGCCCTGGGAAGTCCGATGATGTCCGAGGAGACATTCTGGACCTCAGAATAACAGAGGTAGCCCCTGGGATCCCGATCAGCGGCCTCGCAATAGATCCGATTAATCCTCTCCCGCCGGATCGGGTCTCCGGACGGGTCTTCCTGGAGATTTACCACCAGGATAATCAGGGATCCCGTGGCCGTGGGGATCCGGACCGATTCGGCGATGAACCCGATCTCCTTCATCTCGGGGATGACCAGTGCCAGGGTGTTGGCGGCCCCGGTTGTGGTCAGGATGATGTTGTTCATGATCCCCCGGTTTTTCCTCAGATCAGTGGCGCCGCTCTTGGGGAGACGATCCAGGACCGCCTGAGACCCGGTAACCGCATGCACGGTGGCCATGGAGGCCGTCAAGATCCGTCGAGACCCGAAGACATCCATGAGCGGCTTGATCATATGGGCGAGACAGGTGGTTGTGCAGGAGGCGTTCGATACGATCCGGTGCACCCGGGGATCATAATCGTTTTCGTTGATCCCCATGATGGTGGTGACCGCGTCCCGCGGCATGGGCTGGGTCTTGTCCTTGAACTTGAAGGGCGCCGATACAATGACTTTCTCGGCCCCGCATTCCAGGTGCCCCCGCGCAGCCCCCCCAGGCACATCGGCGGGGCGTGTCGGGTCCAGAAACTGCCCGGTGGTGTCCACCACCAGGCGGACCCCATGTTCGTGCCAGTTGATCTCTTTCGGGTCCCGCCGCGTCCTGAGGACCCTGATCCTGACCCCGTCCACCAGCAGGGATCCCTCCTGCTCGCTCACCTCCTGAATCACCTGTCCGGCCGCATGCCCGTACAGGTATGCCCCGAGGGCGCCATACGTCGAATCTCTTTCCAGGTAGTGAGCGATATCGTGCAGCGACGTGCCCGCCTCACGCCCCACATTGACCACCAATTCGTCAAACTGCTTCCGTGCCACATGGTGCCAGACCGTCAGCTTGCCGATCCTTCCCAGACCGTTGATGCCCAACTTCACGTCATCCATGTCTTTACCCCCCGTCCATCCTTCGAATAGTCATCTTGCCTGCATAGACAGATCCTTCCAGGCCGTCCATGCTGATCCAGTCACCGGACTTGAACCTCCTTCCATCGAAAGAGCAGGTCCGTTCATGTTCCATGCAGATGAGACCGGGGAAACCCACCACGCATGTCTTATCCAGGCGATGGGCCACAATGGCCGCATGGGAGGTGGAGCCCCCCCGCGCCGTCAGGAGCCCATCCGCCGCGTAGATCTCCTTGATATCATCGGGAACAGTATCGCTTCTGATCATGATCAGGGAGGTGTCCGGTTCTCTTTGACGCCATCGCTCGATTTCTTCAAGGCTGAATACCGCCCTTCCTGTGATGGCGCCCCCGCTCACCCCGATCCCGTGGCCCAGGAATTCAATATCCGGCTGCGATGCCGGATCCAGCGAGTCGACCTTCTTTCTCTCCCGGATAGACATGTCTCGGGTCTGGAGGAAATAGAGATCCCGGGCATGAGGTCCCTCAAAGGTGAATTCGATCTCCTGAGGGCTCCATTTCCTCTCATATATGAGTTCCTTTGTTCGCGTCCGGATGGAATCATAGATCTCCGGGAACAGGGCTTCGAGCGTTGCGTCGCGCTCCCTGTTTTCAATCTCCGCCTGCTTCCTGGATACCGGATCTGTGGTGACAAGCCCCGAAACCACGTCTTCCCCCTGGTTCCCCGGCGTGAAATCGCCCCAAGGCATCACCATGTCGCCGGACCATCTGGGGTTGTGGGTAAAAAAGACCCCTGATCCGGATTCTCTCGAGAAATTGCCGAATACCATGGCCTGAATGGTTACCGCCGTACCCCAGTCATCCGATATCCCCATGATTTTCCGAAAAGACTCTGCCTTTGGGCTATTCCACGAATCCAGGACCTTTTCGATGGCAATGTAGAGTTGTTCCATGGAGCCATCGACGATGGCAACCCCGGCATCCCGGATGAGAGACTTATATGCCAGGGCCACATCCCGCATCTGCTCCCCGGAGAAGTGCCTCTTGTAGGGGATGCCGAGCAGTTCCTTGAATCTCTGGATGACCCCATCGAACGCGTCCCTCGAAAGACCAAAGGCCATGCCGTAGGACTGGAGAAACCTTCGGTAGGTATCCCAGCCGAACCACTCATTCCCTGTCCGAGCGATCATCCCCCTCACCACGTTTTCATTAATCCCCACATCCAGGAAAGTATTCATCATCCCCGGCTGGGAAATGGAAGAACCGCTTCTGACGGACAACAGGAGCGGATTACGGGGCGCGCCGAATGATTTCCCTGTGGCCCTTTCGAGGTCCGCCACGCCCCATGCGACCTGTTCCTTGAGGTTCTGCTTGGCAGGCGGGTATGCGTCTATGGCATCCCGGCACCTGAAAACCTCGGTCGTGATAATAAACCCGGGGGGGACCGGCAGGCCGAGTTCCTGCAGCTTGACCAGGTTGTGGCCCTTGTTGCCCAGATGGATGATATTTGAAAGCCCTTCCTTTACCGGATGCATGGGCGTCAGGGCCTTCTGAGGATCGTAACTGAGGAGGAGCCGGAGCGTTTCCTTGGGTAGCTTGTGGGATTGCCGGTAAAGGGTATTCAAGACACGGCTCAAAAAGAGATCCAGCTGTTGAAGACCCAGGGACGCTGCGATCCGGTCGCGCAGAAAGATCTCTGTCACGCGATAGGCCCTTTTTGCCTCGTCCTCTTCCCCGTTAACGGGCCGGTACCTGGCAGTCAATTGCTCTGCGGACAATTTGCCCAATATTTTAATCAGGTTTTCCTCATGGATATTGTTGAAGTAGTCATTGACCATGTTCCCCACAATCTGGGAGAACCGGCGGAAGATATCCAGGTACTGGGTGAAGGAAAACCCTTTCATCTCCAGGGAAGTGGCCAGCAGATCCAGTTGCTGCGCCATTTCTACGGATGAAATGCCGTCTATCCGCAACGCCCGGTCAAAAACGCGGAGATGGTCATGAATCTGAAAGAAGGTGGCCTTTGTGATGAGAGTAAAGTCCATCCGTTCCACCATGTCCTCGAGGCGGGCATTCAACAGGGCCTCCAGACGAAAGCTCAGTCCAAGGGCCTCGAACTTCAGCTCGTGGTAACTTCCGTACATGGAGGGGATATCCACGGTGAAGTGCCGTTTTCGATAAATGTCTTCCCTCGCCTCATAATCGTCCGGGGAGAGGATGATCTCTTTGAGTCTTGTAAGATATTCCAACAGCCCCTGGATCAATCGCCGGTTGTCCCCCGACCCGAGAGCCGCTCTCAGAGGTCCTGTATCGGGAAGTCCGCTCGAACGAAGCCCAGCCAGGTAGCCATCTGTCTCGACAAAGCTCAGGTGGTATTTCTGGTAAAGGAGTCGATACAGCGCGATCATGAGCTCCACCCGCTCCCGATCCAGGTCGGATACCCCGGCCACCCGGTCTGCCCGTTCCTTTAGACGGTCGCTGTCGAGCTTCAGGAGGTCGTGGATACTATTCAGCTCCCCTTGCTCAAAGAGTCGGCCGACCATCCGGTGGACCCCGTCCACGTAGGGCCCCGGGGTCTCGATCTGCCCATAGATATTCGGCGGGAGAAGCGGTTTCAGTCCCTCTTTGCTCCCGGTTTTCCAAAAAGACAAGACGCCTTCCATGAGCCCGACAATCTGATTGCTGCTCTCCACATGGCTCTGCTTTCGGAGAAAATGGGAGAGGGGGTCTTTGCGCAGGCAGATTTCATCAATCCGGGTGGAGATATCCCGAATGACCCCTTCCGCGCCGATATCGCTGAAAAAGGCCGGCAACAGACGGCCCAGCTGTTTGACCAGGTGATAGACCGGGCCGATGTCGCTGTTGAGCAACTGGGTGATGTCCCTGGGGAACAGATCGGTATCCTTGATAAATACGCCACCCAGTGAGAGATGAATGATCAGAGAGGAGAGGAGCTTTTTGGACCATCTCGGACGCTGCTCAATGAGTTCAAGCCAGGTGCGGATGTTCTGGACATGTGCGGAATTGGCGCGTATCTGCCAGTCATCCCCCACGCCTTGGATGTCGGGCCCCTGGAACCCCAGCGACACCACGCCGTCCATGAAGACATCCACCAGATCGCTTTCATCTGTCCGGTAAACCCCCCGGCCGATATTCAAAACGCAGTGGAGCGCCGTTGCCGGGAACTTGCCGACGCTCCGTCTGAGCGTCTCAAAGATCTTTTCCAAAAACGCCTGGATGACCGGATAGGGCTCATGCTCGATGATATCGGAAAATGCCCGGTTGATATGTCTCAGGGTTTCTTCGTGGATGGATGAAAGGCCTGCCACATGCATGATGTGGAGCAGAGACAAGAGTCTCCACTGTTTGGCCCGGTCCTGATCAGGGTCTGCACTGAGGAGCTTCCCGGGCATCTCCTCGTAGCGGGAGACGATCTGACCGTATCCGGGCAGTTCAAGAAGCCGGTTCAGCAGGGTCTGTGGTTCTTGATTCGTAGGGTGCAGGGTCTGGTCCAGTTGATCCATCCATGCCTTCAACTGCCCATGGGAGACGGACCGCAGAATTTCAGCGGGCATCTCTCCGTGAACCGGTTCCCCGGATTCATTTTCAAGCCAGACAAGGGGATCTTCCTGCCTCAGCCAGTAGTGGTACGTGAAGCGGAGATACCGCTCCAGAAGGCGGTTCAGGGAGGTGCAATCAAACCCTGAGGGGAGTATCCGGCCATAGAGCCTTCCCAGGTGGCTGGGTTGATAATAGCTTTTGACAAAAAAGAAAAAGGCCTCATCAGGAGAATTCCTGATCCGGTCAAACACAGGGTCCAGGAGCGGCAGCCATCTCACCACCGCATCGTTTCCGTCCCGGATCATATGTTGAGCAAGAAGAAGGATATGGTCGGCCGCATCCGTCCGGACAGTATCGTCGCGGGACTCGGCCATGGCCTGGAAAAAGATATCGAAATAAAGGGTTGCGGCCTCGGCCCCCTTGGGGTGGGTCTTTAGGACATGAAAATAGTTGAGCGCATAGGACCTGGCCTCCTTGACAATATACTCCCAGTTCCTAAGGGGATGACATATCTCTTTTAAAAAGCTCTGAAGCCCCGGCCTGACCCCGTAATACTCATCCATGACCTCCAACAGGATATGATATCTGTTGTCAACGGTCACATCCACACGGGTGCAGGCAAGATTGACTTCAAGGGCCTTGGATTCCATGGGCCGACCTCCTCGGGGAGTCCTCGAGGATATCCTACTTGAACCTGGGCCAAAGAGTCAAGGGGAGACGCCCGGCCGGCGCCCAGGAGGCAAGATTGAGCGCCGGACCTTCTTCTTCGAGGGCATCGCCATCTCTTTTCTTTTTTGAGTTATCGTTTCTGAAATGTGACGCGAATCGGTGTAAAGGTGAGTCCGAACGCCTCCCGCAATTGATTGATCAGAAAGCGTTCGTAAGAAAAGTGGATCATTTCGGGCCTGTTGACGAATACGACAAAAGAAGGGGGACGGGTGCGAGTCTGGGTGGCATAAAAGAATTTAAGCCGGCCCCGCTCCCCTGCCATCGGGGGCACGTGCTTTTCGATGATTTTTTGAATGACCCGGTTGACAACGCCGGTGCCGATCCGACTTGAAAACTGATCAAAAACCGTATCGATTTCCCTAAAGAGCTTCATGACCCGCTCGCCCGTCAAGGCGGAGACATGGATCCTCGGGGCAAACGGAACGAATTTGAGTTTGCGTTCGATGCCACGATCCAGGATCTCCCTTTTCCGCACATCCCCCTTGATGAGGTCCCACTTGTTGACGGTCAGGATGACGGCCTTCCCCTTTTCAATGGCATAGCCGCAGATACGGGCATCCTGGTCCGAGACACCTTCATCGGCATCGAGAAGGATCAGCGCCACATGACACCGATCCAGACTCCGTATGGCCTTGATCATGGAAAACGTGTCTATCTTTTCCGTAACCCTTGCCTTCCTTCGAATGCCCGCCGTGTCGATCAGAAGATATTCCCTGTGGCCGTACCGGAAAAGGGTGTCAACGGCATCACGCGTCGTTCCCGGAATTTCACTCACCACCAGCCGGTCCTCCTTGAGGATCCTGTTGATCAAGGACGATTTCCCGGCATTGGGCCGCCCCAGCACCGCCACCCGTATCTGGTCGGGGTCTTCCCTTTCAGCCCTGGAGGGACCCAGTCCCTTGACGATTTCCCCCATGAGCCCTTTTACGCCGTATCCGTGGGCGGCGGAAACCGGAAACGGCGTATCCAGCCCCAGGCTGTAGAAATCGTGGACCAGGTGGTCATGTTCAGGGCCGTCGATCTTATTGACCGCTATCAATACCTTTTTCCGGCTCTTGCGGAGGAGTTCCGCCATTTCCTCGTCGCCCGGGACGACTCCATGTCGGCCGTCTACCATGAAGATGACCCGGTCGCATTCCGCCACCGCCTTCTCCACCTGGCCCCTCACCTCCCTCAGGAGGGGGTCCTGGCCCAGGTCTTCGAACCCGCCCGTGTCCACAAGGGTCAGAGAGACCCCGTCGTAGGTAATGGGTGCATACAGCCGGTCTCTCGTGATCCCCGGCCGGTCGTCCACCAACGCCGCCTTGGACCTGGACAGGCGATTGAACAGGGTCGATTTGCCCACATTGGGTCTCCCCACGATCGCAACCACGGCCGTCATAACACCACCTCAGGCCCCTTCATTACATTCCCTTGCCGCCGGGTCCATAATCAAACGGCGGCAGCGGAATGTCTTCGACAAAAAGGGTATTGGGCTCGATCTCCCTCACCACAACCTGTTCTTGAGCGGAGGTGTACACATATCCAAAGAAATCCCCTTTAGGCCCTAAGATCTTCGACAGGTAGGGCGGAAAATTAATGTAGGAGTCCAGCCATTTCACAATGGTGACGGCCACGGACTGGTCTGTCACCGGCATCCATTTCTTGGAAACCACCCGCTTATTGCCCTCTTTGGGATTGAACAAAATGGCCGATGGGCTCTTATAAGAAAGACCGGCATAGTAGATGTGGTATTCCTGCCAGTTCTCGATCAAGTTCGATATGGTGTTTGCATGTTCACCGTCCGCCGCCCTGACGCTCCCGTATGTCTCAAGCCCTAAACACCCGGCAAGGATAAACAGGGGCACTAACATAAGGATTGGAATTCCCAACCATTGCCATCTACATTTCATGAAACAACCTCCTTTGCGCGCTTACGTCCCGTGTCATTGTGTTGAGACAGACCTACTGCAATCGACAGTGGGCCTAATGTGCACTCCAGACTCCTGACATCAGGCCCCTCAGCCCACTTCCGGCGCTTCCATCTCCTTCCGCCCCCGTTCCCTGAGCCTTTCCAGGACCACATAGAGGACCGGCACCAGGACCAGGCTCAGAAAGGTAGAGGCGAGCATCCCGCCGAACACCGCCGTTCCCAGGGAGTGTCGGCTGGCAGCGCCGGCCCCCGTGGCCGCCACCATGGGGACCACCCCGAGGATAAAGGAAAAGGAGGTCATCAAGGAGGGGCGCAGGCGTTCCCGCACGGCGTGAACCGCCGCCTCCACGATGGACATGCCCCGCACCCTCAGTTCAGGGCGAATTCCACAATCAGGATGGCGTTCTTGCTGGCCAGGCCGATGAGCATCACCAGGCCGATCTGACAGTAAACGTCATTGGCGATGCCGCGGATGTGCTGAGCCACAAGGGCACCTAAAATGGCTAAGGGGACGGCCAGCATGACCATGAAAGGCATGACCCAGCTCTCGTACTGGGCCGCCAGAAACAGAAACGCAAAGATCAGGGCCAGGGAAAAGATATAGAGGGCCATGCCGCCTGCCTTGATCTCCTGATAGGCCGTGCCGGTCCATTCGAACCCATATTTCCTGGTCAGGTTTTCGGCGGACAAGCCTCCATGGTCTTTATGGCATCGCCCGTACTATAGCCCGGCGCATTGCCGCCGTAAAGGGAAACCGTGCGGTACAGGTTATAATGTTTGACGGATACCGTGGTAGCCACGTAGCTGAGATGAACCGGAACGGTCTGAAGGACCACCTTTTCCACCGTAACGTTGGGGGGAGGCGGATTGGTGAGTGGATTTTGTTCTTTCTGACATCCCCACGACAGAAACACCCCAACAAGCGACAGGACCGTCAGGAAAAAGATTGACCGCGCCGATGCGATCCGGGACTTAACGGCCATCGACGGCGCCCTCTCCCTTTTCCTGGGACATGGAGAGTTTTCCATTCAGGCCCTCGGCAGGAAGCCCCGCCCCGATAGCATGCACCAGTTCGGCATAGGACGTGAAGAGACGGGTCCGGGCCTCCACCCTCTGGGCCCGTGCTGCGGCCAACTGGCTCTGGGCATTGAGCAATTCTACGATGTCCGCGGCGCCTGCCCGGTACCGTGCCAATGAAACATGGTAAGATTCCTTGGAACTGACCAGGAGAGTTTCACTGGTCTCAACCTGCTGGACCGCGGTATGGACGTTATAGTAGGCAGCCCAGACATCCGCGATCACCGACTCCTCTTTTGCCCGAAGGGCCGCCCGCGCCGCTTCCAGGGAAGCCGTGGCCTGCCGGACCCTGTTCCTGAGCGAGAACCCCTCAAAAAGGGGAATCCGGAGAGCGAACCCTCCATAGTAGTAGGTTTCGTTTCCTTCAAAATCGACCTCTCTGACCTTTCCGTCCACCGCTGTCCATCCGGCATTCCCCGTGGCAACCAGCTTCGGCCACAGGGCGGACTCAGATTTTTGCAGTTCCGCCTCGCCCTGACGCACGGCCGCACGGGCAGCGGCCAGATCCGGTCGGTCCCGCACGGCCAGTTCGATCAGGTCCTGGGTGTTCTGCTCCATTCGATCCAGGGGGATATCCCCGGACGCCTCGGCCACATCAAAGGGCGTGTTGGCAGGCCATCCGACGGCAGTCGCCAATTGTCCCCGGGAAACCTGCACCGCCCCCCGATTGGACACCAGGTCAAGACGGACCTGGTCCGCCTTGGATCGGGCCTGCAGTACATCGGCGATGGTGCTCACACCGGCCTTTTTCCGTTGCTCCGTTGACCGCAGGCTGGTCAGGGCCTCTTTCAGGCTGACCTCTGACGCACGCACCCTGGCCTTGTTCCCCAGATACCGGTAATAGGCCTGGGGAACATCCCGGAGAAGGTCCTGAATCGACTGATTATGATTCCAGTTGGAGGCAATCAGGGCCTGCCGGGCGCTCTCGGCCGCGGCCTCCCGCCCCCCGAAGTCCAGGAGCAGGTAGCTGAGGCTGAGGCCCACGTCTCCATATACCCCTTTGAACGGCCCCAGATTCGATGCCTGGGACAGCTTACCCCCTGTCCCCCCGATATCCGCGCCCACGGTGGGATAGTAACTCCCCCGCGCAGCGCCCCATGCTGCGGCCGCAGCCCTGGCCCGTTCCCAGGCCGCCTGGGTATTGGGATTGATTTGAAGCGCCACATCCACAAGTTGCGCGAGGCTGAGCGTATCTCTGAAAAGGGCTAAACGTTCAGGCATGCCCGGCTGCTTTTCATCAGGGACCCGATCCGATTGTATCTCCTTGGGGACCGCATAGGCCTTTCCCGGGACCGTTGACACAAATCGCCCGGGATCCAGCTCCGGGAGCTCTTTTTGACATCCCGGCCCTGCCGCCGCCAGTGCAACGGACAGGCAAAAGGGCGTCATCACGCCCTTCAGTTTCTTCGATAAACCCGACCCGCCCCATGCGGAAAGGTCGGCCGTCAGGCCCGGGCGGGCGATGTGTCTGCTTCTAAAAACCATGAGACTGTCCCCTCAGACTAAACGTAACCGTTGTCTTTACAGGATTCACCCATCCGTGTTCATCAAAGGCTGATGAGGCCATTATGATCCCCTCTCGATCCCGGATTCGGGCCTGACCTGATTTCAGCCTTCAGATCGCAGACTTCAGATTTTCAATCGTCAACAGAAAATCGTCAATTGACGCCGTTTTTCCTACTTCACCAGCATCACTGGACACTGGGCCAGGATGCCCACCTTGTAGCTGATCGTTCCCCAACCCTGGGCCCTGTCCTCCACATCGATCCGGTGCGATTTCATGATGATCAGATCGATCTGGTTTTCGTTTGCGAATCTGAGGATCTCCTGGGCCCTGTTGCCGTATATGACCGCCGGGGCAATATCGGCCCGTCGCTCCTGGTATAGAGCGATCATCTTGCTGAGGTCCTTGAAGGACTTCTCTTCAAGCCTTGCGTAGAAATCCTTGAACTCGTCAAATGTGGTATTGGCAATAACCTCTATGACATGGAGCAGATGGATTTTCCCATCCTCGATCGAGCAGAGTTTCACGGCGATATCAAGGGCATGGCTGTCCTTGTCGGAAAAGTCTGTAGGTACCAGGATATTCTTGAACATACGGTTTCCTCCTACTTTTTCATTTTTTTGAGCGTTTCATCACGCAAAACCCTTCGCAGGACCTTTCCCACAACCGATGTGGGGAGGCTCTCCCGGAATTCGATGGACCGGGGCCGCTTGTACCCGGACAAAGCACTTTTGCAGAAATCGAGAAACTCCTTCTCGGTCGCGGTTTCTCCCGCCTTGAGCTGGATGAAGGCCTTGACCGCCTCACCGGTGTGAGGATCCGGGACCCCTACCACCGCAGCCAGGGCCACCTTGGGATGGGTGTAGAGGACTTCTTCGATCTCCTTGGGATAGGCATTGAACCCCCCCACAATGATCATATCCTTCTTTCGATCCGTAATAATCACAAATCCGTCTTCATCAAAATGCCCGATGTCGCCGGTGAGAAAATACCGCTTCCCTTCTATCTCCCGGAACACCTCCTTGTTGGCCTCGGGTTTGTTCCAGTAGCCCAGCATGATCTGGGGTCCCGACGCCGCGATCTCCCCATCCTCGCCCTGCGGCAGTTCTTGCATACCGGTTTCCAGATCCACGATCTTGATATCCACGCTCAGATAAGGCATCCCGACCGATCCGATCTTGCGTTGTTCAGCGTCCGTCGGATTGAGGGTAATGACAGGGGAGGTCTCGGTAAGACCATACCCTTCAAAAATAATCGAACCGGTCTTTTCCTCGAACTGTCGAATGACCTCCACCGGCAGGGGGGCCGCGCCCGAACCGCACCCCACAATGGAAGAGAGGTCGAACCGATCGATCAAGGGATGATGGACAAAGGCGGAATAGATCGTGGGCACACCCACCACCACGGTCACCCTGTATTTTTCAATCGATTTGAGGACCTCGGTGAAAGGCGGTTTCCCGGCCTTCGGGTCGGGGATGCAGACCAGCCTGGAGGCATTTCTGCAGCTTGTGAGCATGCAGAGGGTCAGGCCGAAACTGTGATACCAGGGAAGCACCCCGAGGTAGGTGTGGGCGCCCCCCTTTTCGATCCTCTGGGCAGGGACTGAATCCCCGGGAATGCGGACCCATTGTTCCGTGCTCAACACATTGGAAAGGAGGTTGGCATGGCTCAGGCACGCCCCCTTGGGGACCCCTGTGGTTCCGCCGGTATAGAGGATCAGGGCCTCGTCGTTAACCGCGTCGATAGACAGCGTCGGGGGTGTCGGCCGGGCCGATCGAACCGCCGCATCGAAGATAAAATGCCCGGCCTCGTGATGGTCGGCCTTTGGAATTTTCCCCAGCAGCGACCCTAAAAATCCCTTGATCCGTGGCAGATAGGTCTTCACATTGCAGATGACCACGGTCTTTACATCAGAGCCGATAACGGCCTTGACCGCGGTGGCGTAAAACGCCGGGTGATCCATGACAAAAACGGCCTTGGCCCCCGAATCCTTTAGCTGAAAGTTCAATTCCGACGCACTGTAGAGGGGATTGCAGGTCACGCAGACCCCTCCTGCCTTGAGAATGCCGAAGAAGATCTCTGGATAATGGGGCAGATTGGGAAGGAAAATGGCCACCCGGTCTTTGGGCCGGATGCCCTGGGAGACCAGGAAATTCGCCACCCGGTCGGCCGTATCCTTCACCTGGGCGAAGGTACGGGAAAAGTCGTTGAAAATGGTATAGGTCTTGTCCGGATAGTCGCGTGCCGCATCATCCAGGATAGAGAAGAGAGGCTTTTCGTATCCGGTGATCTCGTACGGAACTCCTTCAGGCCATTTCGGGCCATGCCACAATTTAGACATATCGCTCTCCTATGTTTTTATTCAGCGATTCCATTGGCGGCACTGCGTCGGCCCCAGGATTGCTGTAAAACCGAGTTTTCTATCACAAAAAAATCAACATATCAATTAGGAAATGAAGTCCTGAAGTTCACAACCGTTCTCATTTCGCCTATCGCAGTGATGCAACAGGCCTGCAGCGTGGCTACAGGGCCCTGAAAAATCGCCTTGCGGCAACACAATCAACGGAAAATGCTGTTTATTGAATTCCTAAATGAGAATGGGTGTGAAGCGCCAAACCCTATGGCGGATGCTGAGAATATAGCCTTTTGCTGCGACTCCGTTGTCTGTTTGATGTCTTGTCCATAGAGTTGATTACTGGCAAGCCCAAACCCTTCCGGGTCACACTTCGAAATCCACCTTGATCTTGAACATCTTTTCGGCAGGCAGGTTGAGGATCTCTTCGATCCCCGTCTCTCCTGAAATCTCTTTCAGAGCATTGTCAATAGACTTCATATCCTCCGCAATAAAGGTGAACCAGATATTATAGTCGCTATTTCTCAGATAATTGTGCGTCACTCCGGGGTACCGGTTGACCACCTCGACAAAGCCGTCAATTTTCTCAAGAGGAACCTTTGCGGCGCAGAGAGTACTCACAAAATTAAGCCGGGAAGAGTGGAAATTGCCGCCGATCCGCCGGATAACCCCCTTCTCTTTGAGCCGTCTGACAGAGGACAGGACCTCTTCTTCGGTCAGATTGAGCCGTTCCCCAAGTGCCTGGTAAGGACGGGACGTAATAGGAAAATCAGACTGGATTTCATTCAGGATCTTTCTGTCAATCGGGTTCATAGCGTCTTTGGGTTTGTTGGGTTTATTGAGTGCATCCGGCGCAAGGCCCAAGGAATTTCATAAGCGATCCAGCATCCAGTTTAGAACGCTCAAAGCTCAAGGCTAAAAGGGGCAACGAATAACAATCATCCAGTATCCAGCATTCAGAACCCAGTATCAAGGCCTGAGGGGCTGATGGGCGCATAACGGCTCCTCTGCCAGAAAATCGCCCGTGGCCTCAAACGCCCGGGCCCGGCACCCGCCGCAGAATCTGACGTATTCGCATCGGCCGCACTTTCCCCTGTAGGCGGAAAAATCCCTCAACTGATTGAAAATCTTCGAATCACGCCATACAGAGGGAAAGGAGCTCTGTTTCAGGTCCCCGCAGTTGAGTTCCAGATAGCCGCACGGTTGAACAATCCCCGTACTTGAAATAAACACAAACGATGTGCCGCCCAAACAGCCCCGGGTCACGGCATCCAGGCCATAGGTCTCGAAATCGACCTTCTCCCCCTTCCTGTGGGCCTCCTGACGCAGAATCCGGTAGTAATGGGGGGCGCAGGTGGCCTTCAAATGAAGGGGAACCCGGTCCCGCATCTCATAAAACCAGTGAAGCACCCTTTCGTATTCCAGGGCGTCGATCTCCTGGCTGACCATATCCTTCGCCCGTCCCGTGGGGACCAGCAGGAAGATGTGATGGGCCGCAGCCCCGAGACCGACCGAAAGGTCCAGAATCCTCTCCAGGTCCTCGACATTGTGGCGGGTCACCGTGGTATTGACCTGAAACTCCATGTCGCCCGCCTTGAGATACCCGATGCCTTCCAACGCCCGTTCATAGGCCCCCGGGACCTTTCTAAAATCATCGTGCTGCCGCGCGTCGGCCCCGTCGATGGATATGCTGACCCGCTGAATGCCTGAATCCTTCATCCGTTCAACGAGTCCAGGATTCAACAACGTCCCGTTGGTGGCCAGGACCATACGGAGACCCAGGTCGGTCCCCTTCTGTGCGAGATCGAAGACGTCCTCCCGCAGCAGGGGCTCGCCCCCGGTCAGGATCACAATCGGGGTCCCCACCTCACGGATCTCTTCCAGGAGTTCGAAGCATTTGGCGGTGCTCAGTTCCCCAGGATACGGCCCCCGGTCGGCCCCGGCCCTGCAGTGAACGCAGTTGAGGTTGCATTTCCGGGTAATCTCCCAGGCCACCAGGCGGAGCTGGTTTCTGGATGCTGGTTGCTGATCAGCCATTTCGCAGTCTCTCCGCCGCTTCTTTCGCAAAATAGGTCAGGATCAGGTCCGCCCCGGCCCTCTTGATGGACGTAAGCATCTCCATCATGACCCGTTCCCCGTCGATCCATCCCCTGCTCGCCGCCGCCTTGACCATGGCGTATTCGCCGCTCACATTGTAGGCGGCCAGGGGGAGGAGGGTGATCTCCCGGACCCTCGATATGATGTCCAGATAGGGCATTGCGGGCTTCACCATAATCATATCCGCGCCCTCATCCATGTCCAGTTGGGCCTCCTTCAAGGCCTCCAGGGCATTGGCAGGGTCCATCTGGTAACCGGTCCGATCCCCGAACTGGGGCGCTGAGTCGGCCGCATCCCGAAACGGCCCGTAAAAGGCCGATGCGTATTTCACCGCATAGGAAAGGATGCCGGTCTGCTCAAACCCCTCCCTGTCCAGGGAGTTGCGGATAGCGGCCACGCGGCCGTCCATCATGTCGGAGGGCGCCACAAAATCGGCCCCGGCCTTTGCGTGGGATACGGACTGACGGGCCAGCAGCTCCAGGGTTGCGTCATTGTCCACCGCGTCGTTTAGAATTACCCCGCAGTGGCCGTGATCCGTGTACTCGCATAGACAGACATCGGTCATCACCACCAGTTCGGGGACCTTCGATTTAATGGCCGATACGGCCTGTTGGACAACCCCGTCCTCCGCCCATGACCGGCTGCCGGTGGGATCCTTACGATCGGGCAGCCCAAAGAGGATAATGGAGGGAATCCCGAGGGACCACACCTCCCGGGCCTCTTTGACAATAGTATCTACAGAGAAATGGAACTGGCCGGGCATGGAGGATATCGGGTCCCTGACATCCCGCCCCGGCTTCACAAACAGCGGCGCAATAAAATCCTTTGTCGACAGCGTGGTCTCGCGCACCATATCCCTGATGGCCTTGGTCCTGCGAAGCCTCCTGGGTCGTATGTTCATAATTCACAGTCTCCCATCTGAAGTATCACAATCGATAGTCACTATTCAATCGTCAATCGTCCATATTCAATTCGAGATTTCCTCATCCGTCAGATAACAGGCCGGGTCCGGAGCCCAGATGTCCCCTGTCACCGCCTCTGCCCTGACCCTGAAATTGCCCGCACACACATCGAGCCAGCGGCACCCGGCGCAACGCCCCGTGACGTACTTCTTTTTCTCCTTCAATCCGGCCATCAGGGGATTGGAAAGATCGGACCATATCTCACTGAAGGGTCTTTCAAGCACGTTGCCAAAGCTGTAATGCCTCCAGAACTGATCCGCATGCACCGCGCCGTCCCAACTCACGCAGCCGATCCCCCGGCCCGAGCTGTTCCCCTCGTTCATCTCCAGAAGCCGGAGCACCTCTTTCGCCCTCGGGTGTCCTTCTGTAACCAACCGCAGATACAGATATGGACCGTCCGCGTGATTGTCCACGGTCAGGACCTCAGGGGCCATGCCCCGGTCGTGGAGGTCTTTTGTCCTGTCGATGATGAGGTCGACCGCCTTCCGGGTCTCGCCGTGGTCCAGGTCGTCTTTGATGATTTGCGAGCCCCGGCCTGCATACACCAGGTGGTAGAAGCAGACCCTCGGTATCCCGTGTGCTTCGAGCAGATCAAAGATCCCGGGGATCTCCTTCACATTCATTCGGTTGATGGTAAAGCGCAACCCCACCTTCAGCCCTGCATCCTGGCTGTTCCGGATCCCTGCCATGGCATCCTTGAACGCGCCCTTCTTGCCCCGGAAGCGGTCGTTCACCTCCTCCATCCCATCCAGGCTCACGCCCACATAGGAAAGTCCCACCGATCTCAGCTCCCGGGCCTTGGCCTGGGTGATCAGGGTCCCGTTGGTTGAGATCACGGCCCGCATCCCCATCCCCACCGCGTGGCGTGCCAGTTCAGTCAGGTCGGGCCGCATAAGGGGTTCCCCGCCCGAGAAGAGGACCACCGGCGCCCCGAATCGGGCCAGGTCGTCTATCAGACGGACACCCTGTTCATGGGTCAATTCCCTCTCCGCCTTTCGATCATTCGCCTGGGCGTAACAATGGACGCATTTAAGATTGCAGGCACGGGTGACGTTCCACACCACCACCGGCTTCTTGTCTTCCGAAAACTGGAGCAGATGGGAAGGTAGATCCCTGGATCGCCTGCCGTAGCGCAGGGCGTCGGAGGGCTCCACTGTTCCGCAGTAAAGTTTGGATATGCCGATCATCTATGTTCTCCCCTGTCTGGGTTCTGGATACTCGATACTGGATTTCGGATACGGGTTACTGGATGACTGGATGATTAGGACGGATGATGGGAATGTTGTGTTTTCCGATCTCTGACATCCGACTCCCGACCCCTGGTCTTTTGCGCCTCACGCCTCACGCCTCACGCCTTGTCCCTTGCGCCTTTTAAACCATACCAGACTACAAGACAAGACTTCAAGCCTTTTGCCCTTCATATGCATTTTTGGAAAATCAGGAGTTGCTTTTTTGGGGAAATATGTTGTAAATGAATATCTCATATTACCTCGACATTCCAAAGTCCTTTACAACAAATCGAAATGAATATTAGAAACCCCTTTGCCACAAGAGGATCAAGAGGGGGTATGGAGACGATTTCCCATGGGAACTTCGGACGATGGCGTTCCGTTATCTCTATTTTAGGATGTGAGGAGGAAAGCGTATGAAACGGGAGGTAAAATGGATGGTGTGTTTTGTGGCAGCAGTGGCTCTCTTCTCGCTCTGTGTCGCGGGGCCGGCCCACAGTCAGGATGCGGCCACAGGTCAGGCAACGGTTGCTGCGGCGGAAGGATCGACGCCTACGGGAAGTGATCTGGGCCTCCAGGGAAAATTAGGTAAAGCCATTTCAAAGGCCACCGCAGGAAAGGGTAAGGGCCTCATCGATAAGGATACGGAGCGGGGATACCTGGGCATTCCCGGAGCCCCTAAGATCAATCTCCTGATCGGCTTTCTCTGGGCCATTTGGGTGGGCTGGGTCTTTTCCACGGTGGGCGCTTTCGGCGGCATCATGGCGGGCGTCGGACACATCACCATATTCGGGCTTGGAGCTTACGCCAAGACCTTCAAAAGCTCTGCGCCCGACCTCAATAAGTACATCACCGACAGCATCCGGGTGTCCAACCAATGGCTGGTAGGCCTTTCGGCCCTGGTATCCAGTTACAACTATGGAAAACAGAAACGGCTGGTGACATCCCTCGGCGTTTTCCTGGGACTCGGCGCCCTCGTCGCCACCCTCCTGGTGGTCTTCACCACGGCTGGCAAGCTGAAATTCTCTCAGTATCAAGGGTATTTCGGTCTGATCGTCTTTATTATCGGCGGTTTTATGGTGTATGAAATGACGCCGAAAGGCCAAAAATCCAAGAAAACGGCCCAGGCGGCGGCCAAGGCCTTTGAGGATACCGTCAAAAAGAAAGGGGATATCCAGGGGCAGGGGGTGAAAACCCTGAAATGGAGTCTTGCGCAGACGGAGATATCCTTTTTCGGCCAGACCTTTCGTTTCAGCCCCATTTGGGCCTTCATCGGCGGGTTTGTCATTTCGGCCGTGGCGTCCTTCATCGGGGTAGGCGGGGGGTTTCTCTACGTTCCGTTTCTTACGAGCGTGGTGGGACTCCCCATGTTCGTGGTGGCCGGGACATCCGCCCTCTCGGTGCTCATCGGCATGATCTTCGCCATCTTTAACTTCATGGTCCTGGCCGGCGTCAAGGTCTACTGGCCGATGATCGGGGCGGAACTGGTGGGCATCTTCGTCGGCTCCATGATAGGGCCGAGGACGGGAAAATACATCCCCAACAAGGTCCTCAAACTGATCTTTATCGTGCTGGCGCTCTATGTGGGACTCCGGTACACCCTAAGGGGATTTTTCGGCATCCAGTTGCTTTAGATAGTGTTCTGTTGCGCGTCCGGGGCAGAGGCATCCGACAGGTCCCGGACGCGCCCTCCATTGTCTGCCCGGCCCAGCCATGGAAGAATTCTTCGCCACCGTACCCTGTCACGTGGACAACTACCTGATCCTCCTCTACAGGACCACGCCGGACCCCCTTCTCGCCTATCTGATCGGGACCTTTCTGCTGACATTTTTGTGCGTGATTATCGGCGAACTGAGCGTGTCCCTCGCCATCCGGTTTAATCGACGCTATCTGAATCAGATGACCGAGGAGATGGCCAGTAAGGAAAAATTATCCATCGCGGCCTACGAGGCGGGCGACAGGGAGAGCTACAAGGCCTTGAACAAGGAGGCCACCGACGTCTGGGGCAAGAGATTCTTTACAATGGTCGCCTATTCCGCGGGGATCCTCTGGCCCATCCCCTTTGCCCTGGCGTGGATGCAGAACCGCTTTCACGGCATCGACTTTCCCCTGGCGTGGCCCCTGTCCATTGTCTTCGGAAACACCGTGGGGTACACCTTTACCTTTATCCCCCTGTATATCCTCTGCCGCATCCTGTTCAAATACATGCGACCTTGGCTTCCCTATTTTCGAGGGGTCCAGAAACTCTTGGACGCCGGTAAGTAGTGCGTGTCTTAAAGCTCAAAGGCCCATCCCCCCTGCCCTATGCTCCATGCCCCCTGCTCCCCGCTCCCGGCCCTACTACCACCCCTTGGTCCACATCTCGTCGTCTTCGTAGACCTTCTCGTCTTCCAGGTGGGCCTCCTCCGCGTCCTCCTCGCTCATGCGCGGAGGATTCGGGTCGTTGAGCAGCTCCTTGTAATACTCGTGCTGGATGAGAAGACTCATGATCTCATTGGTGCCGGTCCAGATCTGCGAGAGCCTCGCGTCCCGCACCATCTTTTCAATGGGAAATACATTCGAGTACCCGATCCCCCCCACCATGCGCATGGCCTGGTTGGAAACCTCCCAGCACATATCCGTGGCGAATTTCTTTGCCTCGCTCACCAGACGTCTCGCCGACGGGAGACGCTGATCCGCCGCCTTTCCGGCCGCATGGGTGATGGCCCGGGCCGCATCCAGCATCGTGATGCTGTCCGCCACCTTGAAGCTGACGGCCTGATAATCGCGGATCTTCCGGCCGAAGGCATGCCGGCGGTTGGTGTAGCGGGTGGCCACCTCGAGGGCCGCCCGTGCCAAGCCCAGGGCCCCCCCTGCCGAGGTGAGGCGCTCCGGGACCATCATGGAATTGAAGATCACTGCACCCTGGTTCAGTTCCCCGATCAGGTTGGAAACAGGGACCTTCACATCTTTAAAAAGGAGGCGTCCGGTCCCGCCCCCCCGGGTCCCCATGAGGTTGTAGAGGTGTTTGGCCTCCACCCCTTCCCGGTCCGCCTCGATCAGGATGAGGCTGATGCGCTGGTGGGGCTTCCCTTCCGGGTCGGTCTTGCAGTACACCACAAAGAAATCCGCGCCGCTCGCGGCCACCACAAAACGCTTCTGACCTCTGATAATGAAGGAATCCCCGTCGCGTTGGGCCGATGTGGTGGCCCCGAAAAAATCAGATCCTCCCCTGGGTTCGGTCAGGGCCTCTGCCGAGACAAGTTCTCCTTTCAGCATGGGCCTCAGAAACCGCTCTTTCAGGTCTTCCGATCCGAATCCGTGAAGGGCCTCTCCGACGATAGAGGGCATGGAAAAGGCGCAGCCCAGGGCCATGCCCAGCACCCCGATCTCTTCGAGGGCCGCGATCTCGGCCGTCCAGCCAAGCCCCCGCCCCCCGTACGCAGTGGAAAATCGCAACCCCAACAGATTGCGCTCCCCAAGGGCCTCTACAAATTCCCTCGGGTAGGTGATCTCATCACGGTCCATTTTTTTGAGCAGATCCGGGGGCACCTCCTGTTTTACAAATGCGCGGACCTCCTCTTTGATCCCCTTTTCCACATCGGTCAAAAGAATATCCTGCAACATGGTCTTTCCCCCTTTTATGCAGTGGTTATTGATTGAACGACCCTCTTCGTGACCCTTTTTATCATAAATGGGCGAAAAATGCAAAATTCAAGATCGGCACGCAGCAATTCTCATCTTCCCTTTCAAAGAGATGCCATGCGTTTACAGGGGGGCCGTAAAGCCCTGAAAAATCGCCTTACGGCGACGCTATGAACGCTGCAAGGGGAATATTTAAATCGCAGGATGGGGATCGGTTGTCCCTGAACAGGGATCCCATCAACGATCACAGCTCCCATGTCAGCCCTTGCCCTGAGGCAGGATACCTTTCACACGGCCAACCACCCCGCTTTCCAGACGCACCTTTATGCCGCGCGGGTGAGTGGCGGAACGAGTCAAAATCGTGTGAACAATGCCTTCCGTCAGTCTGCCGGAACGCTGGTCCTGTTTCTGCACAACCTCCACTCGATCCCCCGGCTTGATGTCGGCTCGTTTTCCATGATCCATTCCTATTTACATTGAGAAGCGCCATCGCCCTTAGGGCGGATGATGCGTCGTTCCCCCCTCTCTCTATAATGGCCTGACACGTGCCCTTGGATAGACAAGTATAGCATGAGGGCGAGCGAGAGATAAAAAAAAGATGAATACGGATGCTAAAATAGAAGGATGGGCGAAACGACTTTTCTCAGGAGGATTGCCATGGGGACCGACGAGATCCGGTTATGGATTATGAACTGGGGATCAAAGGCCGCAGCCCTTCAAATTGAAGCCTTGAGACGAGAAATCAGGTCGGAGGCGGAAAAGAGGGCAATGCCCCATGGAGACTCCATTTCGGTTGAAAAAAGTCAGACCTGCGGCCGGCCCCCCACGCAGAATCATCTCTCGCTGCGCGGCCGACCTGATCAATGCGTCACAGCCGCCTGGTACAGCGGCAATAGCCGTGTAAACAGCCGGGCGATATTTCCTACGATATCCAGACCGCACGCCACGGCGTCGTCTTTATCGATGGTGCCGGTAAGCTGCAAATCGAATGGCCTCGTTTCCGGCGCGTCATTGATATACCCGGACAGCGCTTCCTGACACGGTTGACCTCCGCTCTTATCGGCGCACCAGCCCTCATCTGAGGCCAGCAGCTTGCCTGAGGAGGGGCTTGTGAGGTTACAAACGGTCAGGTTGTCCTTGACGGCTATGGCATGGAGCATATCCTCATTTTCCTGCCGGGTCAGCCATTCGCTAAAAGCGTTCCAGTCGGTTGCCGTGCCTCCTTTGTTATCGGGGCGTGCCACTCGGAATCCATAATAAAGGGCCCGGTGGTCCACTCTGATAAAAAATCTGGCCTGACAATCCGTTTCCGCATGACCGTGGTGTTCGATGTCCTGGACATGCATTTCGGGTTTGGCGCCGAATGCCCAGGAATTGAACTTGAACCGGGTGGTGTCGATTTCTCGAGCTACTGCAGCACCCAGCTGGTTGCGGGAGCGCCAGATCGTTCCGTAGGCGCTTTTTTTAAAGTCCGTCGGCGCAAAGCCTGAAAACAAGGCCTTTTCCCCGGTCGACGCGGACTTGGACGAGGGTCTGCCAACGAACTCCCGCTCCTGTTTTTCCCTCTTCCTGCGCTCCGCAATGCGAAGCTGCAGATCGATCTCCGTGCGGATCTCTTCGCCGTTTTCCCAGCGAATCGTCATCTCATCTCCATGGATGGCAATGACCCTGAACACACCTTTCTCATTTTCGTATTGTTCATCGACGTTAAATACAAATTCTGCCGCCTCGTCCATGGTGCCTCCTCCTTTGGATTTCATTGTCAATTGTTCGCACTAAAATATGAAAAATTAGCAACCGTTTACCGGTTCAAAGCCCGCTCTGGTGCGACTGGTTTTAGTGCGAACAAAAGGAATACCCCGTGGGGTCCTTATGCGGACCGGAACCGCTTATCTTTTTCACCTTTCCGACGCCGAATCGTATTGCCGGTGCCTGGTTTTAGCGTCGGTTGCTTTTGCTTCTCCTGGGTTTGATCAAGGTGATTAAGCATCTTTTTAAGTTTTTCGTCTAATTGATTGCGTGTACTTTCGTTCATTATGGGTCCTTTTTCCGTCTGATATATTAGAGATGTTTGAATTTTGACGGATGCATGCCGCCCTTAACATCATGAGGGGGCCTCGCAAAGGGTTCAGAACCATCCGCCGGTCCTACATGTGCGGCTTGTCATCTGAGGGTTTGAGGGCGCACCGAGTGTCTGAATTCCTTCGGATCCAAAGCGTTCAAAGAGAAGCATCTATGCGAAAAACAAAGACATCCTCCCATGATTTGTTTAGCCTTTGGCGATCCATTCATCAATAACCTCTTTGTCAAATCGCCAAACCCTGCCAATTCGAACCGCAGGGATTTTGCCCTCCTTGGATAATTTGCATATTGTTATTTGATGCAGTTGCAAGTACTTAGCCATTTCTTTCGTTGTCATAATCTGTGCCAAAATAGATTCTCCTGTGTCTTCATCTTTCATAACGTATGGCCTGGGGCAGGAAAGACCAAAAAAATTCTATTCCCAAGGCGGCCTAACGGCCGCAAGCCAATGAGTCGTCCCGCCCAAGCGGGAATCGGGTTTCACGTCTCAGCAAACAACCCCTCAGCGGCGGGGGCACCCGAAACCTGACACCTCCATCGCGAATGAATCAAATGGGTCAGCTTCAACAAAACATGTTCGCTTCTTGTCCCTCAAGGCGGGGTTGCAAACAAAGATTCTGATAACTGGAAGTGGTTTCAGAAGCCTATGGACAAGGATGTCATATCCCTTTGGGAATAATCAACACCATCTGCCTTCTTAATACTTTATAATAAAATAAGCTAATATTTAACACATGTCAAGTTTTTATTTTATTTTATATATTTTTCTAAATTAAGTGATATTTTTGATAACTATTTTATAATCTGGTTGCGGTAAAACCGTCATTATATTGGTGGCTTTCCGAAATTCAGGTCGCTTTCGGGTCTCTCATGTTAAGGCCCCCCCTCCACTTGAATTTCTCCATTCATCGCCTTCAAGCAGTCGGCGGAAGCCAGGCGGAAGGCGAACGATAAAAAAGAGACCGCAAGGGCTCTTCCAAGAGCTCAAGTATCCCATTTCAAATATCTCGGGGAGACGTTTGGATAGAATGCTAAAAGGCAAAAACATGTTGACTTACATCTACTTATTGTCTATCAGACATATAGAAGAGACAAAATGAACCACAAGATTCATTCGACCTAAATTCAGAATAAGGGAAGCATCCTTGGCATGCTAAACACGGACAGACGGTTACATGTGCTCTGGTCACTGCAAGACGCCTTTGGGTTACCATACCCGAAGGCGTCTCTGTTCGGTGTCAATGAGATTCCAAGGCCGGGTTCATTTTCTGCGATGCAGGGCGCGCCCATTTGCAATGGATAACCGTCTCACGCCCTGTTTCTTTTCATTCTTCATAACGGTTCACGGACCGGTGTGAGACGACCCTCGACAGGAACCGACTCGCGCCCGGAAAGCCCACAACACTGAAACCCGAAGCCTGTACGCTGAAACCTCCGAGTGGCTACCGTTATCCAGATGGAGGTAGATGCTTGAACGAGGCGACATGATAACCATGGTCCTGTTCATATTGGCAGTAAATCCTGCAACTTCGAGTTTGACAAATGCTGAGAACAAGCGTTAGCATTTCGTGCGATAATGACGAAACCGCCCGAATAGAAGGCGCCCAAAAACTCGGGGTTCAGCCCGACGAAGTCGCCATAGAACGGGTGGATGGAGAAACCTATAGGGTTGCACTGCAAAACGCCCCCGGCCAACTGGATATTGTCGTTTTGGATCATGATATGAATGCGACAATGCGGACAATAACACCGCCGTTGGGAGATGGGAAGCCGGTATCGGTTAAGGACGTTGAACAAAAGCTTGCCGACCTGAATGTCGTTTTCGGAATCGACAAGGAGCTTATTGAAAGTATTGTATCCGAAGTTGCTGCTACGGGAATTGCCCGGAACAATGTCCGGATTGCAGCGGGGGAGCCCGCAAAGGATGGTGTCGATGCTCGAATAGAATTCAAATTTCGCCTTAGTGGTGACGATCCTCTAACCGTCGATGCAGCTCGACGCCGTGGCAAACTGGACCCCGCCACCGTGATCAAGGAAATGGTTGTCCAGGGCGATGTGCTTGCCGTTAAAATTCCGTCGGAGGAACCGGTCAACGGCACGACGATAAAGGGTGAAACGATTACAGGCGCGGAATGCAAAGATAAGATATTGCTGACCGGCGCAAATGTTAAGCTTCTCGAGGATAGTGTAACCTACGTTGCTGCCGAGGGTTTCGCAGGGGGCTATGCGGATTATCTGGACGGCAGTCTCTGTGTTGAGGACGCCCTCCAGATTTCAAAGGATCAATTGAGTGTCCGGTTGTCCGTCCATCCGCCGTCGCAGTCAGGCAAGACGCTCACAAAGGAAATGGTTGAAAAAATGCTGACGGATTTGGGCATAACCTATGGAATCAATCAAAACGCGATTGAGCAGGCATTGAAGGGGTCGGCTGCCGGAGGATTTCCGATACTTAACACGGTTATTGCTGAGGGAAAGGTCCCCGAACCGGGAAACAACGCCAGGATCGAATTTAAATTTCAAACGGAGAAAATGGTAGGGACCGTTGATCAGAAATCCGGGGCCATCGACTACAAAGAACGCCAGGCCCTCCAAAACGTGAAAACCGGGCAAGTCCTGGCAATTAAAGTGCCGGCGACTGAGGGGAAAGACGGGATTAGCGTGTACGGCGAGGTCATTCACGCCGATGCGGGAATTGACGAAATCCTTGTCCGTGGTGAAAATGTAGAGGTCTCGGACGATGGTCTTGTGTTGACCTCGGCAATCGACGGCGTCGTCGTTCTCACCCACAGAAACAAGGTGGAGGTTTCCAAGCAATTCAAAGTGCCTGGTGACGTCGATTATTCAACGGGCAATTTGTCAATGGACGGAACATTGGACATCAACGGCTGGATTCGGGCAGGGTTCCATGTTCAGGCCAAGGGCAACATCGTGGTCGGCGAAGGTATTGAGGATGCATACGTCGAAGCGGGTGCCGATATCTCCGTAAAGGGCGGCATTATCGGTTCGGGAGAGGGGGAGGTCCGTGCAGGTGGGAATATCATCGTCCGTTTTATTGAAAATGCCCGGGTCCATGCAAACGGCAACATACTCATCGGCAACGATATCGTTCGCAGCGCGGTATCGGCCAATAACCGCATTATCGACACAGGCGGAAGGGGTCGCATACGGGGCGGCAGCGTCAGTGCCGGCAAGGTTATCGAAATAAACGAAATTGGATCCCCCGCCGGCATCGTAACCCATGTGAGCGTCGGTGTGGACCCGGAATTGAGGGAAAGACTTCTTGATATTTCAAAGAAGCTGGCCGAGTACAAAAAAACCAGGATAAAGATAAATATGACGTTGGCAAAATACGATTCCTTAGAAAAAGATAAGACAATACGCGGTGGACTTCTACACAAACTTGAGACGCTCAGGCAAAACAGACGCATGATCGCCGTTGAGGAAGAGAGGCTTGTAAAAGAGAGGGAGGAGTTGTCAAAAAGGCTGCCGGTTGCTGACGACAAACCGCTGGCGGTTAAGGTGAAAGGGGTTGTCTATTCGGGGACCACCGTGTTCATGAACGGATATGCGTTTAACGTCACGGACGATATCAAGGGGAAAGTAATTTTCATTTTGGACGAGCAAGAAGGGGTTGTCAAGATGGTAAGGTAATCTGTAATACTGGGGGGATATGGGTATGGATATAGATAAATTGAGAGTCCGGGAGCTGATGCAGACAGATGTGAAACGGATTAAACAATCGGCAACCATTTCCGATGCCGCAAAGGTGATGCGCGATGCAGGGGTATCCAGTCTCGTTGTCGAACCCGATGCCGATGGCGACGCATTCGGCATCATTACACGAAGAGATATCATTGAAGCGTTTCTATCGAGCACCGTCAGCGGGCCCGCTGACCTGGTAGAGGATGTAATGACCAAACCGGCGATCACCGTCAATCTGGGCATGTCCATTTACAACTGCCAGCAGTTGATGCGTATGGTGGGCATCCGAAGGTTGCCGGTTGTTGATGGAAATCGATTGGTTGGGATTCTCAGCAACGCCGATATCTTCGGAAAACTACTCGAAAACATCGTTTGACAGGCGTGTGAGGCGATAACGGCCCTGAGGGCCTGACAACGTCCGCCATCTTTTACTTTTATTAAGGATCAGTAATTTCCGGTTAGGTTTTTGCATCTGGCACATTGAAAAATATTTAAAAATCAGCGAGTTGAGTTCATTTTTTCCTTGACATTTCGATTAGGGTGTGCGGCGAAAATTTGTAATCTTTAATGATATCAGTAGGTTACAAAATGCCCTACACAATCGATCCCCAAACCAATGCAGACGCAACATCTTTCAACCAATTGTATCAGCCGATCGAAAGCGCCGTTATCGGAATGCCCCCGTTGGAGGCGCGAGGATACAGGCCCCTAAAAATGACTTTTGAAGATCAACTGGTACTTCGAATACTGGAGTTATTGTCTCCGACATTGAATTTTGAAGCAGGTCAAATTGGTTCAATACCAGTTATTACCCCCCAATGCTTTAATCCATCGATATATGATGAGTTGGTAAACATAGGCGAGATAGATTGGAATTCCTGCGAAACCTCTTGGAATTTCGAGAAAGCTCCTTTTCTGGCGCATGACGTTGCTCAACATGAACTCGCTTCTACCTATTTGACACTATTCCAACTGTGGCAGCATGCCACCCTTGAAATGCAACGCCTCGAAGAGGAAAATAATCGCATCTTCATCGAAGCCTACGGTCTGCAGGATGAATTGACGCCGGATGTGCCGCTTTCTGAAATTACACTGACGTGCAATCCGCATTACCGTTATGGAGGGGACAAGAGCGAGGAGGAGTTGGAGGAGCTGCTCCGCGCGGACACCATGAAGGAACTGGTGTCCTATGCGGTCGGCTGCATGATGGGCCGGTACAGTCTGGACGCGCCCGGGCTCATCTACGCCCACAGCGGAAACGACCAATTCTTGGAAATCTACCACGAGAAACACAACCAACCCCTCCCCCCCCACCCCCAAAATCATTCGTGTAATTCGTGTGATTCGTGGTTAACCTTCCTTCCTGTTAATGATCGCCACCATGAAGCCATTCCATGATCGCACTATGGAGCCACTTGATGATCGGGGTTATGGAGCCACCCCGTGATCGCACTATGGAGCCATCTCATGATCGGGGTTATGGCGCCACCCTGATAATTCTTCATATATGTT